>OBZG01000636.1_pt1 | contig 22052 bp, 18 predicted proteins | sample 1550701 | NCBI WGS metagenome assembly OBZG01 (sample SAMEA2580229, study PRJEB22360) | human gut metagenome | biome: human gut; feature: human-associated habitat; material: faeces | place: Denmark | collected 2008/2010
GTGCAAAGCACCACCAATGGTGGCAAGGCTCTTGACAGGGCTTTTTCTTTTCTGTGGTTGGTAATCAAGAGGAAGAAAGAAAAAGTGTGTATTTTTCAAGACAGAAAAATGTCAAGGGGGGTGTGCTGATTTTTGTTGTGGCGGATATATGGAACTGTTATAATATGGATATGTTTAAATTACGTTATAAGCAAGAATATTCTGCTGATTTGTCAAAAAACATCATTGCAACTGCCAGTTGACATATTTCCATATCTAAATGGTGGCTATGCAACTGATAATATTGCTAAAATTACACCATGAAAGAAAGGAGTGTTAGCTAATGAATATGGCAGACAGAATACAATATTTAAGGAAATCAAAAGGAATATCACAAGAGGAACTTGCGGATAAAGTTGGAGTTTCAAGGCAGGCTGTTTCCAAATGGGAAAGTGAACAAAGTACGCCTGACTTAGAAAAAATAATTATAATGAGTGATTTTTTTGGAGTAACAACTGACTATATCCTAAAGGGAATTGAACCAGTAGCAGACAAAGAACAAAAAAATAAAGAGCTTACGAGTAAGGTACTTTATATATCATCAACAGCTTTTGTTGCTATTGGGCTGTTTTGTGCATTTGGTAATTGGTATGCAGAACAAACAATGGAAGCAGTTTGGGGTTCAATGATTATTCAAGCTATAGGGATTGTTGGATATTTTATAGCGAGAATACTATCGGAAGAAAAATCCCCCTTTTATGTAAATTGGCTTAATATAATCGGAGTTGCTTTTATGCCTATTTCTATGATTACAGGATATATTTCAGGATTGGTTTTCAAACTAGAAGGGTGGATTGCACCTTATCCGATAGGAATATTTCATACTTTAGTTTTCGTGTTAGTATTCTTTGTAGTTGTGATTGCAAGCTATATTATTCTAAAGAAACAAACAAAATAGTGATTACCTTTATTTTGCAAAAGCAGTTAGTCTTAGGATTGACTGCTTATTAATAAAAGACACCACTTCAATGTGTCAATGGTGTCTTTTTAGTGCTATTTTATCGTCATATCAAGGCTCGTTCAATCGTGGTATATTCGTGGTAAAATGAGTGTTTTTCTATACTTCGAAATGCTTGAAAGTGTAATATTTATAGGGATAATCAAAAATCAGATATAAAGTTTATGAAAAAATACTTATTCTAAAGTTGGAAATTCCTATTTCCTAGATTTACAATTTAATAAACAATGTACTTAAACTGAATGGAACAGAAAAAACTAACTTACACAAAAGAATACGAATATGACCATTATCTATACTCTTTCAAAATAGATTAAACGAATATCTGCATAGATAAGCAAACAAAATATATGAGTTCCTAATGCATAATTTCAGTAAAAATATAACATTACTGAAAAAACAATAATTTAATCAGTTATTTGGAATATAACAAATGAATATGAGAAACAAAATGTCTGAAGAAATGATATTAAATGAACATATTTATAAATAGACACGATTGCAAATCACATTAAGCATTTCTATTTTATCTCATTTAAAATCAAAGTATCATATGGATTTAAAACAAGTACATTCTCAATAACTTCCCCTTTTTCATTAACATTATGAATAAATCGTTTCACAGTCACAACACTTTCTAAAACATATTGCTTATTTACTAAATCTTTATATGCAATTCTTATAATAATTCTAAGTGGATTATTTAAATCTTTATTTTCATATTTCTTCCACTCATCATTCGATACAACTCTGTAGTATATAATATCAATACCATTAGAAACATACAAACTCTTATAAGATCTTGTAACTGTCTCCCAATTTTCGTTGTCAACTCCCATAATAAATGACTCAATAATTAAATCATTCGCTTCTCCACGTCCTATATTTTGAATCATTAAATATATATTAATACGTTTATCTTGTTTTTTAATAGAAATATCATTTGATAATGAAATACTATTTTGAACATATATATGATTACGTTTAGATAATCCAAATTTAATATTATCATGTATAAAATCAGGATGACATGTAATATCTAAAATAGGTTTATATTGAGCTGATAAGTTATTCTTTGTTTCATCATTTCTTCTATCAAATTCTTCCTTAAGTTCCTTTTCATGATTTTTTTGATCTCTTTTTCTAGTTGATTCAGTATACGAAATCGTCCATCCAACTCCTACCAAGGTCAAAGCTCCTCCTATAATCGAACCATAGAGATTAATCCATTCACTTTTTTCATCCGCCAATATGAATCCAAATAAAGAAGGTGTTGATACAATAAAACTAACAAAAGGTGGCACAAAAAACAATAAAAACACACTTATTAATAAAACTATAAATTTATTTTTCAAACTTTTCTCTCCATTCTAAACATATATTTTTATCTAATTCATTAGTCATAATCATATTTCAAACAATATAATTCATCAGTAGCCGTGTATTCACTTCCTCTTTGTGTTTTTCGTCCAATTTCACTATATAAATATAAATTCACTTTAGCACGACTACATAAAACATATAGTAAATTATTTGTTTCATGTGCTCTTAACTCTTTTTTTGAATCTTTAAAAATATAATCCCAATGAGGTAAATGTCCATTAAGCAAATCAAACGCTATCACTGTATTATATTCTTCACCTTTTATGCCATGGATTGTATTAATTACAACTCCTTCTTTTTCCTTAAAATAATTACACATTGAAACATAATCAGTAAATAAATTATAATTATTAATTCTTTCAAAAGTTCTTTCTAAGAACGCAGCATAGACCTTTAACAAGTCTTCTTCATCTGTAAAATTTAACCCTATTTTTTTAATAATTGTCTCTACTCCGTTCTTAAAATACTCCATTCCATCACTTTTTTTAGGAACAGAATTAACTATTTTCAAGAATGAAAAAGTATCTATATTTTGTTGAAAATTTATTTGATATTCTGTAGATAGTATTTTCATAAATTCTAAAGCATATTTTTTTCTCATCTGAACATTTCTACCTGAAGGTGTAAATAAAAGTTTTGCTAATATATAAAAAGGATTTATTGGATCAAATTTAAATGGAGAAATATCAGGAGCATCAAATTTTATATTCGGAAGATATTTTCGTAATTTATTCGCAAGTGGATAAATTTGATACCATTGTGGTGCAACAATACATATATCTTTTTCTGCTACCCCTTCGCCTATCTTTTCAAGAATTATATTTGCAAATTCTTCTGGAAGCCTAGATACATCAATTTTATAATTGTAAGAAATATTACCTTTATCATACCGATTGCTAGACTTTGAATAAACATTTGATTTGATATTCTCAAAATTGGAATAATAATCTATCATTCTTTGTGTGGAGCGATAACATCCATTTAACTCTTTTTCACAAAACTTAACACCAAACAATTCTTCTAATTCATTACATTTTTTTGGAATTCCGCCTAGATTGCTGTATATAGCTTGGTTGGGATCACCAACAAAAAATAGATTAATTTTCTTATTAGATTTGAAAATTGCAGCTAATATTTCATATTGAAATTGATTAGTATCTTGATACTCATCTACATGAATACTCCTAAACAAACAAGAAATATTTTCTGAAATAAATTGATAGTTAGTTACTAAATATTTTGATATTTCTAAAATCATATCAAAATCTATTTCCTTATTATCTTTTAACCTTTGATGATACAACTTATTAATTGAATCAAACTCTAATGGATTCTTAAATCCAACATCTATTCCTAGCTTTTTTGCTATTTCTAAACAATATTGTCTTTGAACATACTCATCAATAACATGATATCCTTTCTTTAAATCATTTGAATACATTGCATATGGTCGAATGATAAAATTCATACAAAACTGATGAATTGTTCCTGTCCAAATAGAAGATAAATCTATTCCCATTTCATTTAGTCGAACATCTATTTCAATAGCAGCTCTATTGGTATAAGTAATTGCTACATTATATTTTTGAGAATCAGGATATTTTTTCTGAAAAAATGCCAAACGATAAGTTAAAGTTCTTGTCTTTCCACTTCCTGGACATGCCGTAATTAAATAGTTTCTCAAATCATTACATACTTCTCTCTGTCCACTATTTAAAATATTTAAAAATGAAAACTCATCATTCATTTTGCGTTAACTCCATACGATATTTAAAAAACTTTGTTAATAAATCATCAGGTAACTTATCAGCAAATTCTTTAATAACTTCGTTGATATCTTCTGTATTAAATTTATTTTTTAACTCACTAATTGTTTCATCTTCATCATACATATCTAAAACATAAATACCAATTTTTCTTAATATTGATTCCGTCAGTACTTGTTGTGAAGAAAAAACTAGTGCTTTAAGGATATAGTCTGGAATGACTAAATTATTATCAAGCATAGAAGACAATACTGTAGCATACCATCCTTTTCCCATATCTTTAGCTACTGTTAACACAGAATCATATCTATTTACAAAGGAATCATTAATATTCTTTATATGCTTATCTATTGTTGTTTGTTTTGAATAATGATTTCTAACAACATTTTCTACATATTTACGATTTTTTGTTTCATTAACAAAATCAACTTCTAATGTATATGGAGCATAAAAACTATCAACCCACGGATTTTCACCATATAAACTGTCTAATTTATCTTTTCTTGTAGTTCCTCTTTTCGCTGCTTCTTCGCTACATTTTGTAGAGCCTTCAACAATACTATCAAGATCAGTTAAAATTGCACAATGTCTATGTAATCTCTCATTTGAAAAAATACTTGCTATATACTCAAATGAAACGCTTCCTATGTTTATTAAACCTATACCTATTTCATCTAAAGAAATCCCAAAAGCATTTTTTACCATTGCTGGTATTAAAATCTCCTCGCCATCTCCTTCTACTAAAATCACACCTTTTGAAAATAATAAAACTGAACGCTTAGCGTCTAAATATCTTTTTAAACAATCAGATAGCTTTAAATCCTTTAAATCAAGTTTTATTTTTCCAAAACTATCTAACTGATTTGTAGGTCTCATAACCTCAGAAATATAAGGCTTTGATGAAATAGAAATCACATTTACTTTATTAATATCGGCAACTTCAGACAAATGTGTAGAGTGTGTTGTCATTAAAACCTGTGTATAATTAATAGATAATCTCAAATTATCAAATAAAGCTTTTTGAATATGCGTATGTATGTGTGCTTCAGGTTCTTCTATAACCATAATATTTATTATTTCATGATTTCTTTCATATTCAAACTCTACTAATTTTAAAGCAATGTATAATATATTTAAGTGTCCTAATCCTAATAAATCTATATCATCATAATCAGAAGGAAGAATAGATAAATATCTTGCTAAAGATTGAATATCCTCTTTTAGTTTTGATTCTATATAGATGTTTGGAGAATATGTCAAGCCTACTATTTCAGATAATTTATTATTAAGCTCTAATCCAATATTTGATACTTCTTTAATTGAGGATATTAATGTATTCAATTCATTAATTTTGTCTTTAATACTATTTTGATCTTCTTCTATTATATTGCTTTGAACAACATCAAATACTCTTCTCAAAGGATTTTTTGGTTTTCTCATTTCTGCTTCAACATCTCGTAATGCATCTATAAATACCACTGATATATGTCGCCATACATCTAATATATCAATCTTAGTACCAAGCAAAGATAAGTCATCTTCCTCTGGAGATATATAACTATATGAATTAAAATTACCTACAATTTTCGAATAGATATTTAAATCCGTAAAATTTGCTTGAGATCTTGAAGTATAATAAAATTCATAATCATTTAGTGATATACTGCTTCTTATTTTTTCAAATGCTTCACTGTCTTTTGCATTAGCTAACTCTGTCCGAATTTTTTTAATTGGTCTAATATACAAAGTGACAGTTCCATAATCGAAACCTTCACAGCGAATATGACTTTTTAAAAATTCTACATCTTCATCATCAGGAATTATTTCGCCACAAACCTCACATTGTCTATCTTGTATTGATATTTCATCGAAGAATGCAGAAATTATAATCCAATGTCCTTTCCAATTATCCAGTGATTTAGAAAAATCTGTTTCTTTTAATCTCTTTGTATTATAATAATAATTACTATCTAATAAAATTCTTAATGCTGTTATCGCATTACTTTTTCCAGCATCATTTTCACCAATTATAGTATTGGCTCCTTTAGCAAACTCAAATTGAGCTGATTTAATATTTTTGTAATTTACAATTTCTAGATATTTCAAATACACTATATTCCACCCCCTCAGTTTTCAATAATTTGTTATTAATACTTCTCTAGTAACCAAAGATTTATCTTTGATCTGATAATTAGAATTACTATAAGAACAATTAATGTAATTAATATTAAACCCATTGGTTAAACACCAATTTAATAATTTGTTATGAATCTTTCCTTTATGCTCAATTACATTAGACAGGGCAAAACGAATATGTTTTTCGTCACAAAGTTTTAAAAAACTTAATAAATCTTCTTCGTCTTTTTCAGTCCATCCTCCATTTTCGTTATATGAAGCATCTCCTAAATAGTAAGGTGGATCTAAATATAAGAATGAATTAATTTTGCTTATCTTATCAACATCTAATCTTCTAAAGTCTATATTTTCAAAACTAATTTCTTTACTATGTAACTTGTCCATGAACAACTGTAACTTTTTTCTTAAACTTCCATTAAAATCTCTTTTTCCTACTGGCAAGTTAAATTCACCCTTATTATTAAATCTAATTTGATTATTAAAACTATAAATAATCAATAACAAAAATAAATCATCTCTCTTTTTATTAGAATTATTGTATTCCTCTCTCAGTTTCAAAAATTTATCCCTATTATATTGCCCTACTCCATTGCCACTATTACAACCATAAAATTCATATCCATTCTTATACGTATTACTTAATGAAAAATTATCGATTAATGCATCTAAATGATTAACCAAATGATAATATTCCTCTTTTTGAAGATAGTTAAATAAAGAAATCAATCTATCATTAATATCAACACAAATAATTTTCTTTGCTTCAATATTAGCCCCTACATTTCCTCCACCAGAAAAAACATCAAAGAACATATCTATATCTTTTGGGAATTTATCCATTAATTGAGTTAATATTCTATATTTACCTCCAGTATAATTCAGGGGTGATTTTACCAACTCATTTGTGTTATTTATAACTTGTTTTTTTTCTTTATGACCAACAATACATAAAAATAATCTTTCTTTATGATCATCTAATTTTGTTTTACCAGTATTAAATAATGCATATTCTTGTTCAAACACTCTCACTTCACCTTTTTGCCCTAAAATATCTAATATTTGAGAATCTGTTATTTTAGCATTAGAACGAGCATTTCCCTTCTCTCCAGTGTTATTATAAGAAACTAGAATATATTTTGCTTTAATATTCTCAATTAAATCAGCAAATGCATTAGCTGCTTTTGCAGTACAATACTTACTTTTCAAATTTGAACGATCCATCTTTCTAGCAGTTCCAAAAACTTCTGGTTTATTGTTTAATGCAACATTTTCTAAAAAATGGTATGCATCACAATATTGTCTAGAATTATATGGTGGGTCAATATAAACTAAATCAGCTGTAATTTTTTTAACTAATTGATTAGAGTCTTCACAATAGATTTGATTATTTTCATTGTTGTTATTCTTGATATCAGGCATAAGCATAATTAACTCTTGATTTAAATTACCATTTTTTCTATATGCGTCATAATGACCAACCGTATTTGCAATTTTATCAATGCTATATAGCAAACTGCAAATTAAAATAGATCTTTCTCTTTTATTAATTTTTTTATTTTTGTATAGTTTATCAATATCATCACGTACAAACCCAACTTTTCTCATATTTTCTTTACTTAAATATGTATCCGTAAAATTATTTGAATAATAATTGTCATTTTTTACAGAAACATTATTATATTCTGCTATTATCTTTTCTACTTTATTTTCATCAATTATTTCATTGGAAAAGAATGTATCATAAGCAACAATATTTGTCTTTAAAATATCATTTATCATAATAGAATATTTGTCATTAAAACTATAACCAACTACCCCAGTTCCTCCAAATAAATCTAACACTGAGTCAATATCAGCACAATTTTGGTTTACCACTTCATGAATAAAAGTAATTAATTTTGTTTTACTTCCTAAATATCTTCTATTGCTCAGTTCAAATTTATTCATCGTCCTCACCTTTCATTTCCATTTTATGCATCGTATGCATCTACTTGCATATTATAACATTACAAAAAAAGCAAGTAAATAAATACTTGCTAAATCACTTCAAAAATTTTATTTTTCCAATTAGGATCAAATTGCTTCTTTACCATATCAAACGAAACCCTTGTACTTACTTCTAACGCACGTGCATTTTTACCATTTTCAATTAATGATATTAATTCTTTATTTTCTAATGGCATTATTACAACATTATCTGTAACTTTCGAAGATCCATTTGTTGCTTGTAATGGTACAGATGACACTGCTCTCCATATATTAGTAGTGTTTAAATCTAATTCATCGGCAATAAAGAATGTCATTACCTCTTTAGGCTCTTTTTCAATCTTTAAATTGATAGAATGTCTTAATACCGGTTCCCATTCTCCTCGTTTTTGAGCTTGCTTATTCATTAACGTAACTTCCAACATTACAACACGATCTGTATATTCAATAACTATATCGCCTGCACCACCTCCAGCATGTGTTTCAGGCTCATAATCTGCATTAAGTGAAAGATTCATGCTATTAAGAACATCAAAGTCTTTACCTGAGAAATAGTACCAAGCAATTGCTACAATATATTCATAAATTGTTGGTACAGTTGCCGATGGATTTACCATAGCTTTAATACGACTATCATTTCGTCGATCAGAAACTAATTTCAAAATTTCTAAAATTTTTTCTTTTGGATATTTTTCTTCTAAATGTTGAATAAATTCCATTTGTTTTTGAGATGATAATATTACCTGCAAATCTTTTGAATCTACTGAATGATATTTTCGATTCAGTAAATTCATAACTTTATTAAGTAACATATGATTAATATTAAATATTGTCGTTATTTTCACGTGTCTACTCATATAACTATTATAATTACCTTCATATTCATCTATTGTTTTATCATCTAATTCACCAAATATATAATCCTTCAATCCTACATTTTTTAATAATTCTTTAAAAATATCTTTATATGCTAACTCAACAATTCCATTTTTAAATTTTATAATACCCGTTACCTTCATCAAACGAATTGTTGTATCAGAATACTCTTTTACTGAATCTACTTTTTTAGAAATCAAAAATCTTGTATATAATTTTTCGTTCAAACTTTCACAAAAAATATCCAATTTATTTTCTTCGAAAAAATCTTCAACAGTTTTAACCTTTGAATTTAAAATAAATAAACTTTTTCCATAACCAAATGCTTTATTTAACATTTCTTTATTAGAACGATAATATTCTAACATCTCATTGAAAGTAAACTCATTTGGATTATTATTAAATTCAAATATACGATTGTAAAACTCATAATATACATCAACACTTGTTTTTTGCTTAGAATTATAAAAATATTTCTTAAAATTTAATTCATCAATAATATCGTTTGAATAAAATAATTCTGGTATTCTTTTATTGGTAACAATATTGATTTTACCACTTAAATAATCATTTATCATGTTATCCACATTACTTATTGGATGATATGGAGTTTGAAGTTGTACAATATTTCTAAAATCTTCAACTGAAACATTATCATAATATAATAGTAAATACATTGCCATAATCATAGGTGAATAAAATGATCTTTTATTTTCTTTTGCTATAATTTTTAACTTTAAAAGTTGTCTTAAGTATAATAGATTTATGTTATCTATCGGTAATATTTTTTCAAAATCATCTCTTTCAACTTGTTTATTCGCCAAAATGCTATTACCAACATTCGTAATTCTTCTGTCTTTATCAACTAGTCCTAGTTTAACCAAAGTACTAGTATAATGCCTTGATCTAGCTTCAATCGATTTATCAAGAATATCTATAAACTTTTCATATTTTGGTCCTAATGAAGCTATAAGTTTAACAACGTCAAGATTATTAAAGCTTTCTTTTGTTTTTCTAATTTCCAACATTTCAACAAATTGGTCATAATCATTATGCTTTTTAAAAACATCAGAACAATACTCCACTGCTTTTGCATAAAATTTATATTGTGATAGCCCTACTGGAAATCTTTCCCATTTTATCTCACGTGATTCTTGTTGTATTTCATCCAAAATTTGCAAATATACTTGCATTGCATTCACAACATCTTCTCTTCGTCCATTTGTATTCATCAAATTAAATACTTGAGACTCATTAACTAACATATTGAACATCACCTCTTTTTATAATAGAATTATTTTTAAATATTATCTCATTTATTGAAATTAGCTTCAATACAAACTCCGAAAAATTGAATTTTTTTTGCTACAAATAAAAAACTATGACATTAGATATTTTATATATTTATCATAGTTTATAAATAATTGTATTCCTAATAAATGTAATTTTCCTTAATGAATTCCATCACAACATTTTCAATATCATTCATTTCTTGAACCCATTTCATTTGATTTTTTTCTTTAAGCTCTTCAGTAATATTTCTTTTGATTTTATATTGTTCAATTAGTCTGTCATACAATGCATTTGCTTCATCATCTATCCTTTGCAGATGTTCATTTAATTCACCACTTGTTAATAGATTTGTATAAATGATTGGTCGATACTGTTTTAAATACTGCAATCTTTTTCTACCAAATCTTGTTAAATGTATTTCTTTTTGAGGTGATAATGCTAGTTTTGGATATAATAATCCATTGATTTCTTCATATTCTATTTTCATCTTGACCTTTCCTTTCTTCTTTTTTGTTTTTCATGTTCCTTTATAAATTTATTGATACCTAATGAACGTTCTTCGATCTTTTGACAAAGCATGAGTTCTTTCCTTAACTTTCCAATCTCTGGTGTAAATGACTTTGCTAATTCCTTTTGTTCATCTTTTTGTTCTTTGGTTTTATATTTTCTCACTTGATTTCTTGCTTTTTGTCTTTCTTTAATAAGATGATTGAGCTGATTTTCAATCTTATCCATATGATTGTATAAATCATCAAATGTTTCTATTTTATTCTTACAAAGAATGATTGTCTGCTGATTAAGCTCCTCCATTTTCTGTACTGCTATTTGCAGTTCTTTCTTTTCAAACGAACTTAATTTACATCTGTTATTGCGTGGTAAGATTTTTAATTTGTACTGATAATGAAGAAACAATCTCTGCAATCCTGTTAATCTTCTTTGTTCGTACTGCTGACAGTATGGCTTTATATCAAATCCTAATCTACCATATGATGATGTATCATATTTATCTTTGTTGAAATCTAATATTCTATCAATAATTCTTTCTTTTGTATAATCATTACCTAATGATTTTAAACGAATAAATTTGCGATGTAATGGATGTCTAACAGAGATATTTTTTTCTGTTATTTTGATTTCATAACCCTCTAGTTCAAGTTCATTATAGAATTGTCTATCGGTATAACTCACACTGATTGCCTGATCAACTGCTTCTCTAACAATCTCTTTAAGCCTATCATTATGAAAAACCTGTTTTCTTGACTTGCCTACATATTGTTTAAATTCCACAACTGATAGATTGTGTTCCCTGCATAATTCATCAGATATATTTCTCATATTTTTAATATCATTATAGGTGTTGTAATATCTTTTTCCATCTACAAATGATGTTGAATTTAATAGAAAGTGATTATGAATATTATCGGTATCTAAATGTGTTGAAACAATTACTTCAAATCTATCTCCCCACATTCGTTTTGCAAATTCTACTCCTAACTGATGTGCCAAATCTGCATTGACTTCATCTTCTTCAAATGACTGATAGCCATGAAATGCCAGTATTTCACTTTCATCATGAAAATGCTTTTTTGTATTGACCATGCTTAATTTTGGATTGTCAAATGAACAATTGAGATAAGTCACATATTTCTTTTCAATCGTCTTTTCATTATTGGTTGTATAATCAATGACTGTTTCCAATCCAACTGTTTTGTATGGATTGGAAACATAATTGACTAAATGATCTAAACGATTCTTAACTGCCCACATTCCTGTCGTTGCCATTAGACAGCACCTCTTATCATAAATTCAGTTGATGATATAAGTGACTTTAATTGACTCAACGTTGATAATGTTTCCTGTTCAATTAACGGCTGATAGTAAACTAATTTCACAAGCTGATTTAAATTGTTACCAATAGAATTGAACTCATTAATAAGTTTTTGATAATCAACTGATGGCTGTTCTTTTGGAACACTTTTTAATAAAGTCGTTCTCATATATTTCTCTCGGCTGGTATAACCTGCTTTCAAAACAAAACTATTTAAGAGTGCTAATTCATCATCAGTAAATCTGACTTTCACTTCTTTATTTCGTTTCATATCACATTTCACTCCTTTCGCTGGGTCTTAGGGTCATCCCTAAAAATTGTAATTTGCCCCCAAATTACGCTGCTTGCTAATACAGTAATCACTACATTTTATTTATTTTTAATTGAGTAACCATAACTATATAAGTGACGGTGTGACGGTCAAAACTGACTTCCATCACATCGTCACACCGTCACCTTTTATAGCTTTTCATCGCCTTCATAAGTCAGCCTCATTTGCCTTGCTTTATTCTTTCTTGGCAATCCTTCATATTTAATATAGCTATCTGCTAAAATTTCTTTGTTCTTTTTTAGTAACATTTGAAGCCCTTTTCCACTTAACTGTAACGACAGTTTAGAACATAATACTTCATGAGAACCTTCATAAACTTTATTACGCACAACATAATTGACGACTTTGCTTAAATTTTCATCAATATGCTCATCAAAATCATTTTCAACCACCTCAAAAGTACAGTTTTCATTTTGAAATAAAGTTAATTCATCATCTGGAATATCTTTACCCTGTATGGCAAGTTGTCTATTCTTTGATAAAAAATTTCTTTTAAACATCACTAGAATACTATCTGAACCAGCCGGTAAGCCACGACTACCATATATTGCATCAAATGGATTATTAGGATCAATTTCCTTTTTGACATGTGTGATCATGATGATTGATAAATTATATTGAAAAGCAAGTTCGTGGTATATTGTTGCTTCTGCATATTCATTATCATAATCTCTTTCCTTGCTTTTTCTCATTTTTGCAAAGGTATCTATTACCACCAACTTTAAATCTGGATTAACTAATAATTCTTCCTGAATTCTTCTTTCTAAGTTATAATTGTGGTCTGATTTAAGAATATCAATAACAAAATGATCATTTTCTTTTATATTCATTCTTTTAAGTCGTCTTTGAACTTTATGTTTATGATCCTCAAAAGCTAAATATAATGATGAACCCTTCACAACCTTTTTACCAATAAAATCTTTTCCTGTAGAAATTGCTTCGGCAAGCTGTAATCCAAAGAAAGTCTTTCCTGCTTTTTGAGGGGCACCTAATAAAGTGAGACCAACTGAAATCATATCTTCTACAATATCAGGCTCATCATTCATTTCCATCGTTAATAACTCAGTGACAGTAAATCGCCCTCCATATTCCAATTCTTTCTTTGTCTGTATGAAGCCTTTATTGTAAGATAAGGCATTTTTACAAATTTTATGGACTTCATTAGCACTTAATAGCGGTACACATCTTTGTTCATTTTCTTTTTGTATACATACTTGAATGGCTTCATCAGTTAATCCTTTTTGTTGAAGAAAGCATGCAATCTTATACAAATAGTCATTACGTTTTCCTTCATATATCTTTTCATAATCTTTAAGTTGTTTTGTAGGATAGTTATCTTTTCTATTGATAAAATCATAAACTGCTTCATTAGCTTTTGCAATTGGAGTGTCTAAAGATACAAAATATTTTCTGTCATCTATTTGACTGCCAGCACCAACAACATATCCACCTTCACCTTGAATATCTATTTCTTCATATAAATCAATATGACAAGGTATATCTCTATCTACATAGTAGTAAAAATGCCAATCATCGTTTGGGGTTCTTACAATTCTTGTATTTGGAAATTTCTTAATATAAGGCTCTATAATTTCCTTACCATTTCTTTCGTTGTTATTAGCAACAACAATAACAATGAAACCATCACCTGTTTTCACACCAATATTTGCATTAGGATATTCCCTCCACCAAGTTTGAACTTGATGGAGGTCATCTGTTGCTTCTTTTTTCCAGGATTTTAATATTTGTTCACTTTTTGAATTGACTTTCAACGGAAATATTTTAAAATGTTCTTGAGCATAGTTTAAAGCTTGATCTAACATAGGATTCATTGGCGTGCCTCCTTGTTGGCTTTAATCTCTGCTTTTTTATTTTCCTTTAATCCGTTGATTGTTAAAAGTAATGTTTCTAAAATAACTGCTTCATCTAACGTTAAATCGTCTAGCGAAGATAATTCTTTAAATCGTTTTATAAAAATTTGAAGCTGATTCTTCAAAGATTTATATACATATGAATTAGGTTGAACAGTGATTTTTTTATCTGTTGAACATGCTATTAAATAATCTTGTTTTGTAAGTCCCGACATTTTGACTTTTGCATTTAGAATTTCATTTTCTTCTGGCGATACTCTAAAAGCAATAATCTTACTGCGATAACGTCCTTGATAATCTTTATTCTTCTGTGACATTTTTAAAATCCTCCTCTCGTTGTAAATTTAATTTTTGAGCAATTTTCTTACCTTTTGATGGAAACAGATGAGCATAACGATAAGTAATGTCAATACTTTCGTGTCCTACCCTATCAGCAATAGCTACTGCATCAAACCCCATCTCAATAAGTAAGCTAACATGTGAATGCCTTAGCCCATGAATACGAATTTTCTTTAAATTTGTTGCTTTGCACCCTCTTTCCATTTCATGATGTAAATAAGATTTTGAAATCATGAAAATTCTTGCATTATCTTTCCAGCCATATAGACGTGAAATATAATCCTGCATTTCTTCAACCAAAAAATGAGGCATGACGATCGTACGATTACTTTTTTCCGTTTTAGGTGATGTAATGACATCTCTACCCCTAATTCTTTGATATGATTTAGAAATTTTTACAGTTTCTTTTTCAAAATCAAAATCACTGGGAGTTAATGCTAATAACTCACCAACACGAAGTCCACACCAATAAAGCATTTCAAACGCATGAAAGGAAACATCTTTATCCATCATAGCCTCAGAAAACTTAAGATATTCTTCTCTTGTCCAAAACTCAATTTCTTTTCCTTTTTCTTTACCCATATTCCCAACAGTTCTTGCTGGATTAGATGGTAAATCGTAAAATCTAACTGCATAATTGAAAATAGAGCTTAATTGATTGTGAAGTGTTTTCAAATAACAAGGAGAAAATGGTTCTCCCTTGTCATCTCGATAAGCCAACATAGTATTCTGCCATTCAATCACATCATTTGCTTTAATTTCATTGATTTTCTTATCACCTAAATAAGGCAAAATTTTTGTTTCAATGATATATTCTTTTGTTTGGATTGTATTTTCCTTAAGACGATGAGAACAGTCTTTCAAATACAATTCAACAAAATCCTTGAAAAGCATATCTAAATTTTTAGATTCTTTTAAAAGAAATGTTCTTTCAAATTCCTGAGCTTCTCTTTTGGTTTTGAATCCTCGTTTTAATTTACGAGTTCTTTCACCTTTCCAATTCACATAGCGAATAGACACAAACCATGTTCCTTTTTTCTCATCTTTGTAAACAGGCATATTTCATCTCTCCTTCCTATAATCTTACACCGTAAAATCTTTCTTCAAAATATTGCTTACTTACTCGACCACGTATTGTAAAGAACCCTTTATCTTCAAGTTCTTTATTAAGCTGTTTAACAAGATTGTATGCATATGCTACTGACATTCCTGTTACCTTAGCAATATCTTCAGCACTTATAAATAAGTTTTCATCTAACATATTCACACCTCCATTCTTTTATATGTAAAACGTGGTTTTGAGATATTAAGCAAATTTGTTTAGTTATCTTATAGCCACAGTATACTAAACATTTATGCTTAAGTCAATAATTAATTAAACTTTTTTGTTTAGTTTTTAATTTACACATTATTTTAGTTTTGTTATAATGTATATTGAAAAAAGAAAAGAAAGGAGCAACTGTTATGTCCGTAGGTACTAGAATCAAAAGAATAAGAAAAATTCGTGGAATGACTCAAAAGGAATTAGGAATTGCTCTTGGATATGACGAAAAGAGTGCTGATGTTCGTATTGCTCAATATGAATCAAATAAACGAACTCCAAAACAAGATACAATTATGAAACTAGCCGAAATTCTTGATGTTAACTACAGAACGTTACGTGACCCGTCACCTTTTAATGATGAAAACGCAACATACTGTGCTGAAGAAATCATGAATATACTCTTTTCTCTTGACGATCAAGGTGTTATACAGCTTTTTAACTATACTGATGAAAGTGATAAATATGATCCAAGAAGGATTATTGGTATCAATATTAAGTATCCTCTTGTTCAAAACTTTTTGAAAGAATTTAAAGTTCGACAAGATGAGTTAAAAAATGGTGAAATCACCCAAGAAGAATATAATGAATGGAAACTCAATTGGCCTAAAACATGTGATGATTTAGGAAAGTTTAAACCATCTAAAATTTGGCGAAAGAAATAGTTCACTCATATTCAGTGGTATCAAAACGGTATCAAAATTGAATGTAAAACAAAAAATGCCCCATAAAAAGGACATTTTTTCATTTCATCAACTATTCGAACTCAATCGTCCCTGGAGGCTTGCTCGTAATATCATACACTACCCGATTCACATGCTTCACCTCATTCACAATACGATTGCTGATAACATCCAGCACCTCATACGGAATTTTTGCCCAATCCGCCGTCATTCCGTCAATCGAAGTCACCGCACGGATAGCCACCGCATAATCATATGTACGTTGATCCCCCATAACACCAACGGAACGCATATTCGTCAGACACGTAAAATACTGCCAAATCTCCTTCTGCAGCCCTGCTTTCGCAACTTCCTCACGCAGAATCAGATCAGAATCCCGAACGATTTCCAGCTTCTCCTCTGTAATATCGCCCAGCACACGGATACCCAAGCCAGGACCCGGGAACGGCTGCCGCCAAACCATCTCATCAGGCAATCCCAGCTCCGTACCCAATGCACGCACCTCATCCTTAAACAGCGTATTCAACGGCTCAATCAGCTTGAACTGCATATCCTCAGGCAACCCACCAACATTGTGATGTGACTTAATCGTCTGTGCTGTCTTTGTCCCCGACTCAATGACATCCGTATACAGCGTACCCTGTGCCAGCCACTTGATATCCTCACCTGAAGTCAGCTTCTTCACTTCCTCATCAAAGGTATACACAAATTCATTTCCGATGATTTTACGCTTCTTCTCCGGATCACTCACACCGGCCAGCTTACTCAGGAAACGCTCCTTTGCATCAATTTTCACCAGATTGATATTCATCTCGCGCCCGAATGTCTCCATAACGCTTTCCGCCTCGCCTTTACGCAGCAAGCCGTGATCAATAAACATACAAATCAGCTGATCCCCGATCGCCTTATGCAGCAGTGCCGCAACAACAGAGGAATCCACGCCTCCGCTCAATCCCAACAGCACCTTGTCTGTACCGACAGTCTTGCGAATCTTCTCAATTTCCATATCAATGAAGCTGTGCATAGACCAATCATTCTTCGCCTTGCAGACCTCAAAAACAAAATTTTTCAGTATCTCGTTTCCATACTCGGAATGACGTACCTCCGGATGGAACTGCAGCGTATAAATATTCTTCTCTATATTGCTAGTAGCCGCAAATGTACAGGTATCACTGTACGCATCCTTCACAAAGCCATCAGCCAGTGTATCCACCTGATCACCATGACTCATCCAAACAATCTGCTTTTCCGGCAGTCCTTTGAAAATCGGAGAATCCGTCTCAACCGTAATCTCTGTTCTTCCATATTCCTTTGCTTCACAAGCCTTCACACTTCCGCCATTCATAAAATGTGTCATCTGCATACCATAACAGATACCAAGAATAGGAATACCGGATTCAAAAATTGCAGAATCGCATTTAAACGCTTCCTCATCATATACACTGTTTGGTCCACCAGAGAAAATGATTCCCCGGACATCCTTCAGTGCCAGAATTTCTTCCAGTGTCATCGTGTGCGGGTGCAATTCAGAATAAACACCAAACTCACGAATACGACGTGCTATCAGCTGGTTATACTGACTTCCGAAGTCAAGTACGATAATTTTATCAGCCATGAATGTATCCTCCTTATTAAGAAGCCGATACCATAGCGAATATGTATAGTATCGGCGTCGTTGAAATACTAAGATTTCCGTGTATTATAATATCATTATTTTTCTGATTTTAAAATCTTTTTCTACATAAATTGCGGCAGTGCGAAGTAGATTAGGAAAATCACCATCAATACCCACACCGTGATATGTACTTCCTTTGTTTTACCGGCAGCCGTCATTGCAATCGCATAGGCAATAAATCCAAACGCAATCCCATTGGAAATGGAATATGTCAGAATCATCATAAGAACAGTAATGAATCCGGCTGTCGCATAAACCATGTTATCCCATTCGATTTCCTTCAGCTGCTGCGCCATCAGAATACCCACAACAACAAGAGCAGGAGCCGTAACCGCATTTGTTACCGCAGATAACACGATGGGTGAAAACAGAATGGATACAAAGAACAGTATACCCGTCGTACATGCAGTTAAACCGGTTCTACCGCCAACCTCAACACCGGAAGTTGATTCCACAAAGGAGGTAACCGTAGAAGTTCCTAACGCAGCACCTGCAACAGTACCTACTGCATCCGCAACAAGTGCACGCTCCACATTCTCCAGCTCACCCTTTTCATTCACCAGACCGATTCGGTTCGCAACAGCAACCAGCGTACCGGCAGTATCAAAGAAATCCACAAACAGAAAGGAGAAAATCACAACAAACGCATTCAACGGATTCGCGAACAGCTCACCGAAACCATCCATAAAAGAACCTGCCGCATTCAGATGAAAATTCATTTCGAAGAATGTATCAGGCAATGCCGGCATTCCCTTTAAACCAAATGCTGCACCGCAGACAATTCCAATCACCGCAGTAATCACCATTCCGACAAAAACAGCAGCCGGTACCTTCTTAACAAGCAAAGCGATGGTCAGCAGAATACCGAAGAGTGCAAGCAACACCTGTGGATCCGCAAAATTACCGATTGTCACAAAGGTAGATGCACTCCCTGCGACAATTCCTGCATTTTTCAATCCAACAAAAGCGATAAAGAAACCGATACCGGCACCAATTGCCATCTTCAGCTGCTTTGGAATTGCATTGATAATCGCCTTACGAATACCGGTAACAGAAATCACGATGAAAATCAAACCGGAAATGAATACGCCAGCCAATGCAGCCTGCCAGCTCATCCCCATCTGCCCGCAGATCGTGTAGGCGAATAATGCATTTACCCCCATACCGGCAGCAAGCGCAACCGGATAGTTCGCCACCAATCCCATAACGATAGAGGCAAAGCCTGCAGAAATAGCTGTTGCCATAAAAACAGATGCGCGATCCATACCTGCATCATGCAGAATAGACGGGTTTACCCCAAGAATATAGGCCATTGCCAGAAAGGTTGTAATACCGGCAATTACCTCGGTTTTCACAGAAGTCTGCTTCACGTTCAATTTGAATAATTTTTCTAACATAATTCCCTCTTTTCTGTCTCCCAAAACAAAAAAACACCGCAACCCGCAGTATTCGTATATAAGCTTCCATCGTAGTCTGAAATTGGTTTTCAGGTAGAAACGCTTTCACCATCATGTCGAAAGTATATACGATGTTTCTATAGACTTGTACATTATAGACAAAAATGAAACAATTTGCAAGTAATATTACCCGAAGATCTGATAAAAGAAAAAGATTCTTCACTCGAGGAAAAATCTCTTTTCATCCGTAACTACATAAGCACACTGATCCGCACAGCCGATAGCCGGCAAATTCTGTTTCCTGCATACCATATCGAAGGATTTACGTTCTTCCTTCTGATAATGTGGACAGAACGCTCCTTCGATCATACCCATACCATTCACAAGTTCAAATGTGTCTGATGCGATGTTGCTGTAGCCATATTCAAAGAGAGCATTCGCCCCGGCACTGATTCCGCAGATAACGATTCCCTGCTGGGATAGCTCCTTTAAAAGCAAATCCAGCTTTCTCTGTTTCAGCTGCTTCATGAGAAACACGGTATCGCCTGCCCCAAGATATATCATATCCTGTGAACGGAATTTCTTATATATTTCTTCATTACTCAGCTTTGTATGCAGCAGACGCAAAGCTTCGACCTGACAGCCAAGGCTGCGGTAATATTGCTTGAAGCGTTTCGCATAGCCCTGATCGTCTCTGCTTGCTAGCGGAATAAACAATACATGTGGTTGTGTTTTTCCACACCTGGAAATCGCATAGGTGTCGATTGACATTGTTTCCTGCTTTTGAAAGCTTCCGCCGCCGATTGCAATCAGTGTTTTCATTTCAGAAAGAACCGGCTTTCCTTTAAAGCCTGCAATGCCTGTTCGATAACTTCATCACTTTGAACAAGTGCAATTCGTACAAAGCCCTCACCATATGCTCCAAAAGAACTGCCAGGAGTCACCAGCATTCCGCTGCATTTTAACAGGTTTAAAGCGAATTCTTCACTGCTTCCATAGCCTTCCGGTATCTGTGCCCATAAGAACATGGTACTCTTGCATGAAGCGATGTGCCAGCCTGCAGCTGCAGCGCCAGCAACAATACGATTTCTTCTTCTCTGGTAGGTTTCACGGGTTTCCTTCACAATGCTCTGGTCTTGCGTTAAAGCTGCGATTGCGGCTTTTTGAATAGGTAAAAACATACCGTAATCAATATTACTTTTCAGTTTTCTCAGAATACCGACGATTTCCGCATTACCCACACATATTCCAATACGTGCTCCAGCCATGCCATAGGTTTTACTAAAGGAATTAAATTCGATACCAATATCCTTTGCACCCGCATAATATAAGAAGCTTTTTCCTTCCTCTCCATCAAACACAAGATTGCTGTAGGCTGTATCGTGAATGACGATAATATCATGTGCCTTTGCAAATTGAATTAATTCTTCATAAAAGCTATCTGGAGCCGTAGCGCCTGTTGGATTATTCGGATAGGATATAATCATCATCTTAGCCTTTTCTGCTATTTCTTCAGGAATTGCATCGAATTGAATCAGATAATCATATTCTTTCAGCATCGGCATTTCATATAACTCTGCCCCTGCTATTTTCGGTCCATTCGCAAAGATAGGGTAGCTGGGAGCAGGGATGAGAACAATATCACCCTCATCACATAGTGCCAATGCGACATGTGCAAGTCCTTCCTGAGATCCCTGCAGAGACAGTATCTCTGTTTCTGTATCCAATTCTACCTGATATCGTTTTCTGTACCAGGCTTGTATTGTTTCTTTTAATTCTTTTGTATCATGAAGTGAATACATATAGCTTTCCGGCTGCTGTGCAGCAGTGATTAGTGCATCCATGACCTCCTTACTTGGTGCTATGTTAGGGGATCCTATTGTAAAGTCATACACGGCTTTCCCACTAGCCAGCATGTTTTGTTTTTCTTCATCAAGCCTGCTGAAAACACCTTCCGCAAGTAAATCCATTCGTTTGGAAAATTTCATATTCTCCCTCTTTCCTGATATTTCATATTTCTCTCATTATAAAAGAAAAGACCGGTCCCTTCAATAGCTGATGGGTGAATTTCACAACCGCTGAAGTGAAAAGTTAAATTCCACTTTCAAAGTAGCTAAGTAGAAAAGACTCTTACACAACAATCTAGTTGAATTTACACTTACAATTGCAT
>OBZG01000642.1_pt1 | contig 21890 bp, 16 predicted proteins | sample 1550701 | NCBI WGS metagenome assembly OBZG01 (sample SAMEA2580229, study PRJEB22360) | human gut metagenome | biome: human gut; feature: human-associated habitat; material: faeces | place: Denmark | collected 2008/2010
AGACGTACCTTGCCCGCGCGGGGGGCTTGCGGGCGGGCGCCCAGCCACTGGACGCGCTCGAAACCGTGACCGGCGCCGCGATCGTTGTCGGTCAGCGGACGGAAGGTGGTGATTGCGGGACGGCGCAGCACGAACTCGTTGCCGGCGAAGGTATAGGAGACCATGCCGCCCTGGGTGCGCGACAGCAGGACCTCGCGTCCGGCGCCTCGCACGCCGGCGTTCCAACGGCCCACGGTGATGGTCCCATCGGCCGGCTTCGTGTCGGGCGTCGCGGTGGCGTCCGCGGGCACCACGGTCTGTCCGAAGGCGAGCTCGTAGCCGCTTTCGGCCCAATCGGTCGCCTTGGCGAGACGCTGCGAAACCTGCAGCACCAGTTCGCGGGCGTCGGCGCGGTACGCCGCCACCGGCCATGCGACATCGAACGTGCGGGTCTCACCGGCGGGCACGTCGAAACGCCGGGTGGACTGCCAGACCGGCTTGCCGTCGGCGAGAACGCTCAGGACGAACACGTAGTCGCCGGTGGCGGTGAACAGGTTGTCGTTCTTGACGGACACCGAGTCCTTCGTCACGTCGATGTGGACGTTCGAGTACAGCTGCTTGACTTCCTGGGCCTTGGGGGAAGGCTTGCGGTCGGCGAACAGCAGGCCGTCGCCGGAGAACTCGTAGTCGGACGGACGGTCGCCGAAGTCTCCGCCGTAGCGCAGGCTCCTGGTGCCGTCGGGCTGGGTGGCGTAGATGGCCTGGTCGATGAAGTCCCAGATGAAGCCGCCCTGATACTTCGGGTAGCGTTCGAGCGCCGTGTATTCGTCCATGTTGCCCACGGAGTTGCCCATGGCGTGCATGTATTCGCAGGAGAGGTACGGCTTCTTCGGGTCGTCCTTCAGGTACTTCTCGATCTCGTCGGCATGCGAGTACATACGGGTCTCGATGTCGGTGACGTCATCGTAGTCACGGTTGTGGGTCACGCCCTCGTAGTGCACCGGACGGTTCGGGTCGATGTCGTGCACGTGCTTGTACATGGCGCGGAACACGTCGCCCACGTAGGATTCGTTGCCCAGTGACCAGATCAGCACGCTCGGGTGGTTGTAGTCGCGACGCATCATGCTGTTGACGCGGTCGACGCAGGCGCCTTCCCATTCGCGCTTGCTACCCGGCACGATGGTGTCCTCGGTGAGGACGTCTCCGGGCAGGGACCAGCTGCCGTGGGCTTCGAGGTTGGCTTCGTCGATCAGGTAGATGCCGTACTCGTCGCACAGTTCGTACCAGCGTTCCTGGTTCGGGTAGTGCGAGGTGCGGATGGAGTTGATGTTGTGGCGCTTGCAGAAGACCACGTCATCGATCATGTCCTGCTCGGTGATGGCGCGGCCCCGTTCGGCGTCGAACTCGTGGCGGTCGGCGCCCTTGAACACGATGCGCTTGCCGTTGATGGTCAGGATGCCGTCCTCGATGCGGAAGCGGCGGAAACCGACCTTCTGGGACGTGCATTCGATGACGTCGCCCGCCTGGTCGATGACGTCGACGTCAAGCTCGTACAGCGTCGGGCTTTCGGCGCTCCAAGGGGCGATGCCCTGCAGCGGCCCGCTGGAGATCGCGGTCTGCGCCTCCGCGTCGCCCGTCGTCTGCCACACCGTGTTGCCGTCGGCGTCCTTCAGGGTCGCGCGGACCGTGGCCGCGTCGGCCGCGTTGAGCACGGTCAGCGCGGCATCGAGGGAGGCGGTGCCGGCCTCGGGATCCCAATCGGCTTCGATCTGCGTGTTCTCGATGTGCACATGCGGGCGGGCGGCGAGTTCGACGGAGCGGAACAGGCCGTGCAGACGCCAGAAGTCCTGATCCTCAAGCCAGGAGGCGCTGGAGTATTCGTAGCAGGCGACGGCCACGACGTTCTCCCCGTCGTGCAGCAGTTCGGTGATGTCGAACTCATTGGGCGTGAAGCCGTCCTCGCCATAGCCGACGAACGCGCCGTTGACCCACACGTAGATCGCCGTGGCCATGCCGTGGAACACGATCGACACCGATCCGCCGGCCTGCTTGGCGTTTGCCACGGGGGCGGAGACGGTGAACTTCCTGCGGTAGAGCGCGACGTGATTGTTCTCCGGGATGTTCGGTTCCAACGGGTTCTCGTGGCCGTCCCACGGATACTGGACGTTCACGTACTTGTGGTTCATCAGACCGGCCGTCTGCAGGTGGCCCGGAACCTGGATACGCTCGAACGAGGAGTCGTCGAACGACTCGGCCGTCGCGGGTTCCTCTTCGAGGTTGATGTCGGCGGCCTGAACGACCTCGACCCGCCACTCGCCGTCAAGGCTCTGCTTGAGATCGGACCATTGTCCGCTCTGGGGGTCGCGGGCGTACCACTTGTGGCTGGAATGGGCCGGAGTCCGGTTCACCTCGAACACCGTCGGGTCGGTCAGCCAAGCCTGCGATGCGCGATCGACATGTGTGACGTCTGTCATGCTCTCCTGCTTTCTGTCATTACCTCGTTGTGAATGATATTATGGAAGAGGCCGGGGCCTCCTTTACCGAAAAGGATAAACAGTTTTTATATAAAACGCAAATCCTGTTTACCGCTTCCAAATCACTGGCACTGCTTGCCGTCGACGCTACGCCGCGTCCATGCAATGTCTCGGTTCAGCTCATGTTATCCCATCCTTGCGACACGCTGTTTATCTCCTTGTTTACTAATGCTTTTTACTTTCAGTGATAAAACTTGTATGCTTACGGTGATAAAACTTGTATGCTTACGGTGATAAAACTTGTATGCTTACTTTACAAAATCAATGAGTGATTCCATGCTCTGGGTTCTTAAGGAGAAGATTAATGAGCAACGAAAATGTCGCGGACGGTGACGTCCGCAGGAAGGGCGGGTTAGGCCAGCGCATCGCCTACGCGTGCGGCAACTTGGGGCAGGCTGCCTTCTACAACGCGATGAGCACGTACTTCGTCACGTACGTCACCAGCTGCCTGTTCGTCAGCTACAGCAAGGCTCTCGCCGCCCAAATGATCGCCGTCATCACCGGCCTGATCGTCGTTATCCGCATCGCCGAGATCTTCATCGATCCGCTGCTGGGCAACCTCGTGGATAACACCACCACCAAGTGGGGCCGTTTCCGCCCGTGGCAGTTCATCGGCGGACTGGTCTCCTCCGTGTTGATCGTGCTCATCTTCTCCGGCATGTTCGGACTGGTCAACGTGAACACCACGCTGTTCATCGTGCTGTTCATCATCACGTTCATCGTGCTTGACGTGTTCTACTCCCTGCGTGACATCTCCTACTGGGGCATGATCCCGGCGTTGTCCTCCGACTCCCACGAACGTTCCACCTACACCGCCCTTGGCACCTTCACCGGCTCTATCGGCTACAACGGCATCACCGTCATCGTCATCCCGATCGTCAGCTACTTCACCTGGACGTTCACCGGCGCCAAGGGCCAGGGCCAGGCCGGATGGACCTCCTTCGGCTTCATCGTCGCGCTCCTCGGCCTGATTACCGCCTGGACCGTCGCCTTTGGCACCAAGGAAAGCACCAGCGCGCTGCGTGCCAAGGCCCAGAAGAACGGCAACCCGTTCGAGGCGTTCAAGGCGCTGTTCCAGAACGACCAGCTGCTGTGGGTCGCCCTGTCCTACCTGCTGTACGCCATCGCAAACGTCATCACGACCGGTGTGATGTACTACCTCTTCGTGTTCGTGCTTGACGAGCCTGCCGCCTTCTCCATCACCGGCATCATCCCGCTGATCGCCGGATTCATCATGGCGCCGCTGTACCCGATTCTCAACCGCTGGATTCCCCGTCGCTACCTGTTCACCGGCGGCATGGTCTCCATGATCATCGGCTACACGATGCTCGCCCTGTTCTCCAGCAACCTGCCGGTCGTCATCGTCGCCCTGATCTTCTTCTATGTGCCTGCGCAGTTCATCCAGATGACCGCGATTCTGTCGCTGACCGACTCCATCGAGTACGGCCAGCTGAAGAACGGCAGGCGCAACGAGGCGGTCACCTTGTCGGTGCGTCCCATGCTCGACAAGATCGGCGGCGCGATGTCCAACGGTGCGGTCGGTGCCGTTGCCCTCGCGGCTGGCATGACCGGTCATGCCACGGCAGCCGACATGACCGCGTCCAACATCGCCACGTTCAAGACCTTCGCCTTCTACGTCCCGCTTGTTCTCATCATCCTCAGCCTCGTCGTGTTCTGGTTCAAGGTCAAGATCGATGAGAAGATGCATGCGCAGATCGTTGAGGAGCTCGAAGCCAAGCTCGCTTCCGGCGAGATCGTCGACGATGAGGCGCAGGCAGTTATTAAGAACTGATCTCCCGTTCCCATCCCTCCCATAAGGCCCGTCCGCCTGAACCGCAAGATGCGGTCCGTGGCGGACGGGCCTGTTCGTTCCTGCGGTCGGCGGTCATGAACATACCCATGTCGGTTCCGGCAGTGGGGCCGGAACCGGCGGCGTGTCGACTATCGGCCAGGAGTGTCTATCAGCTGGTATCCGATATGGGCCGTGGCCCTGCGCCGCCTGCCAAAGGAGATAACCGTGCGTGCATGACGTGACTTCGTATGGCCAAAACTGCTGACCGCGGACGGACGCGGCATCGCTTTCGGTGGCGACTATAGTCCCGACCAATGGCCGGAGGAAATCTGGGATGACGACATCCGCCTGATGGGCCAGGCCGGCGTCAACACCGTGGCCCTTGCCATCTTCAGCTGAGATCGCCTCCAGCCCATCGAAGACCATTGGGATTTCGACTGGCTCGATCGCGTCATCGACAAGCTCGGTGACGTGACCGTCGCCGGACCGCATGTGCAGGTGCTTGCCTCGTATGCCGGCGAAGAAGCGGATGAGTGGGAGCTTGACGGCATGGCCGCGATCACCCGCAACACGTACGGCGAAGGGGAGGCGTATTTCCTCGGCTGCGATCTGGGCGTGAGCGATCTGACGCGATTCGTGGGAGGCTGGCTTGCCGCGCAGCCGCAGGATGGCCGGCAGCCGGAAGCCAACCTGCGGTCGCCCGCCAGCGGCGTGACCTCTGACGTTCTGTACACCGTGCGTCAATCCGACGACGCCATATTCGACTTCTAATCTGACACGTGGCAGATCGGATGTCGAACTGCGCGACATCGCAGGGGAGCCGATCGTCCTGTTCCGGGCGGAACGGGGCAGTGACGGCGGCGCGTATACGGTGCATCGCAATGGCGTTTTCGTGACGAAGCGCCCGAACCCGTCGGTGTAGTCAGTTGCGACGAAACAGGAGGGCGGAGCCGCGGACGGTTTTGTGAGACGGTCCGCGGCCTCACCGTTGGAAGCCGCGGACTCGGATCATCAGCAACGGACGCGCCGTTGATTTCCACTTCCGGAGCAACGATGGTGAGCTTTGCCGCGACGAGATGCTGCAGGACGGTGCCGACGTACATGGTGCCCGGATTCTCCCTTCGCCGCTGCGCTGCCTGCCGCAGCAGATGTTCCACGGCCGCATCAACGGAAAGCGAGTTGTCGGACTCCAGCTTGAATGGTTTGCTGGTGAAGAACGCCTGAATTCGTTTGACCCAGTATTGCTCGATCTCGGTGAATTGCTCTGCTGTCGGACGTAATTCATTGATGAGCTCGGCATAGTCATGCATCAGCGCCATGGTGCCGCGGCTGGTTCGTCCCTTAAAGGTTGAACCGATAGAACCGTCATTCATTACTTTTTCAACGATACCGACACGCTCATTCGATTGTGTCCAATACTGCTTTCTTTCTGCATGAACAACGGTACTCGGCAAGGCGGTAACGATAGTCGCAAAGGCTAAGAAGCCCGTACATAATCGTTTTTTGTAGTGTTTCAGATTTTCAGTAGAATGGCGACAGCCAAATCCCGCTGGCTTGCTAGTAAAGCGTTGTCCTCGGGGGGAGTTTTGTTTGTTGTTGAAAGATAACGCGGCATCGAATAGATAGGGGAGGCCCGGCATGGGACGTCATCAGCGTGCAGAAACCTCCGGACTCATCTCCTTCTTGATTTGCGCCGTCGTTGGCGCGGTATCGATGAACCTGTACATGGAATACGCGCCGGCCATCTGGCAGCTGACGCAACGCCGATTCATGGTATGTTCGGGCATCGTGGCGGCATGCGGCGTCATTTCCTTCATTATTGGCTATGCGCGCAAATCACGTTCATTGAACCTCAAACATGGTTGGTTTGCACCGATTCGTCGCATTTTCGAAATCGTCGCCCTTTCGGTGGTGTATGCCTCGACCATTTTCCTGTCGTCTTTTGCACTCATCGGTGCGGCCAACGATATGATGGGCAATGCCATCTTCTCCGGCTATATCTCCAGCGTCTGCGCCGCCTTCGCCGGCGTGGTGGGGTACATGACCTTTGTACAGGCGGAGATGATGAACGCCAAAACTATTGCCAGTCTGTTGCCGTTCTTCGTCATCTCCGGCGTGGTCACCGCCGGCATGACCACCGACGACCCATACTGGTATCACAACAACTTTTCGCAGCTCGGCGACAGAACCACGTTTGCGGCCCGTATGTTCAACTCCACGCTGATTCTTGCCGGCACATGCATCATCATCGTCAGCTACTTCGCCATCTCCGAACTGGTGACCACCGAACGGCTACAGCGCCTCTGGCACGACCGCACCAACAGAGATCCGAATCGCGGCTACGAAATCCCACATTTCATGCTGCGCATCTCCATTCTGTCCTTCCTGCTGATGGTGGCCGGCCTGGCATTCATCGGCATCGGCGTGTTTCGGTACACGCCACACAATCTCTTGCACAATATATGCGCCAAAGGCCTGCCGTTCGTCATGCTGCTGCTGTTCGTGCTCCTGCCGTGGCTTGCGCCACGCCTGTCCAAAGCAGTGATGGTGGCCTCCGACCTGACCGCGCTCGTATGCGCTGCATTCTGGGTCAATATGATGATGGGTCACAACACCCTCACCAATGTGGAGGCGTTGGCTGGTCTGGCGTTCCTCGGCTGGTTCATCGTGTTCTCGCGCCAGATCGCCGCCATAGAGGCCGATCGCGCGGCCGCTCAGTTGTTGCACGCGCAGGCCATCGAAGGCGGTTTTGAGCAGCCGTCTTCCGCACCTGATCAGCAGATCGAATCCCGCATCGCTGCCGACCGGTGAATAATTTGTTTGATAGATTTGGCCTTATGACTGAACGACTCACGAATCTCTGGCCTGCCCCGCTCGCCGCACAGCCGTTGAACGCTACGGTAACGGTGCCGGGCAGCAAGTCCCTATCCAACCGCTACCTGATTCTCGCCGCCCTCGGCAGCAAGCCCGTTACTCTGATTGGCCTGCTGCGTTCGCGCGACACGGACCTTATGATGGGCGCACTCGAAGCCCTCGGTGTCCGCTGCGACGTGGATTCCGCAACCGACACCACCGTAACGGTTACTCCTCCTGTATCCGGCCGATTCCATGGCAACGTCAATGTGTTCTGCGGACTGGCCGGCACGGTGATGCGTTTCGTGCCCGGCCTTGCCCTGTTTGCAGATGGCCCAGTGAATTTTGATGGCGACGAACAGGCTTATGCACGTCCGATGAAGCCGGTGCTTGACGGTTTGGAACAGCTGGGTGCAACGGTTGATTACCACGGCGAGGTTGGCCGTCTGCCGTTCACTATTACGCCGCCTGCAACCTTGCCGGCTGCCCAGGCGCAGGTCAGCATCGATTCGTCCGGTTCTTCCCAGTTCATCTCCGGCCTGTTGCTGATTAGTTCCAAACTGCCTGGCGGTCTGCACCTCGCGCACACGGGGGAGAAGACCCCGAGCCTGCCGCACATTCGCATGACCGTGGCCGATGTGACCGGTGCCGGCGGTGCGGTTGAGGCCGACGAATCCGCCCGCACATGGACGGTTGAACCGCGCGCAATGCAACTGCCGAGCAAGGTGACCGTTGAGCCCGACCTGTCGAACGCGGCGCCATTCCTCGGCGCGGCATTGATCGCCGGCGGCACGGTCCGGGTGCCTCATTGGCCTGAGACCACCACCCAGCCGGGTGGTTTGTTGCCGGGCTATCTGGAACAGATGGGTGCCAAAGTATCGTTCCCGACAATCGATGGCGTGCGCTATTGCGAGGTGACCGGTGACGGCACCGTGCATGGGCTGGGTACGTTCGATTTGACGGCGGCCGGGGAGATTGCGCCCTCGTTGGCGGCGATTCTGGTGTTTGCTGATAAGTCGACAGACATGGTTGGTATTGGTCACTTGCGCGGCCACGAAACGAATCGTCTGGAGGCATTGGTCAACGAGATTCGTCGTGTTGGGGGAGCGGCTGAGGAATTGCCTGATGGATTGCGTATCGAACCGGTGCCGGCGGAGACGTTGCACGGTGCCGTGATGGAAACCTATGCTGATCACCGTATGGCCACGTTCGCCGCGATGCTGGGGCTGCGTATTCCCGATATCGAGGTCATCAACGTGGCCACCACGCGCAAGACCTTGCCTGATTTCGTCGGTATGTGGAGCGGCATGCTGAGGCAGTAAGGGGTCCTGTGTTCTGGTGGACCCCCCTCAGTCCGCCGGAGGCGACTGAGGGGGAGTATGACGCAGGGGTAGGGGTCTCATGACCATATACGAATGGGGGCTGATTCCAATCGGAATCAGCCCCCATAGTGTTGCAACTAGAGATTGGTGAGATGCCTAACGGCGGTTACTTACTTGGCGAAGGTGTTGCCGTAGGTGTCGGTGCCGGCTTCGGCGATTGCGGCGGACTTGCGGGCGATGGCCAGCTCTTCGTTCGTCGGAATCACGGCGATGATCACGGAGGAGTCCGGAGTGGAGATGATGCGCGGTTCCTTGGAGCGGGTGGCGTTCTTCTCCTCGTCCAGCTTGACGCCGAACGGAGCGAGCTTGTCGCACACCATCTTGCGGACCACGTCGTCGTTCTCGCCCACGCCAGCGGTGAAGGTGATCACGTCGCAGCCACCCATCTGGTAGGTGTAGTTGCCGATGTAGCTGACGATGCGGTGCACGTAGACATCCAGAGCCAGCTTGGCGTCCTCATTGCCCTCGGACACCAGACGGTGAACCTCACGCAAATCGCCATAGCCGGTCATGCCCATCATGCCGGAACGCTTGTTGAACAGGGCGTCAAGCTCGTCCACGTTCATGTGGGCGTTGCGGATCAGGTGGAAGACCACAGCCGGGTCGATGTCACCGGTACGGCCGCCCATCATCAGGCCCTCAAGCGGGGTCAGACCCATGGAGGTCTCAACCGGCTTGCCGGAGACCTCAGCGGAAGCGGAAGCGCCGTTGCCGATGTGCAAAACGATCTGCTTCAGGCCTTCAGCCGGCTTGCCGACGACGTCCGGCACCACGGAGGAGATGTACTCGTGGGAGGTGCCGTGGGCGCCGTAGCGGCGGATGTGGTACTGATCGGCGATTTCCTTGTTCAGCGCGTAGGTGCTGGCGGCCTTCGGCAGCTGGAAGAAGAAGGAGGAATCGAAGACGAAGATCTGCGGAACGTCCGGCAGCAGGGAGCGCATGACTTCGGCGCCCTTGGCCTCCGGGCCGTTGTGCAGCGGGGCGAGCACAGCCAGATCCTTGACCTGGTTGATGGTCTTGTTGGTCACGAGGGCCGGCTTCGGGAAGATGGAGCCACCCTGCACCACACGGTGGCCGACGGCGACAATGCCAGCCTCAGACAGGTTCGGGCCGTACTCCTCGAAGAAGCCGAGCACGCGCTTCAGACCCTGCTCGTGGTCGTGAATCGGCTCTTCAAGCTCGTGCTTTTCGCCGTTGTACTCGTGCTTGTAGTGGCCGTCGACCGGCTCACCGATCTTCTCGACGAGGCCGGAAGCGAGGCCTTCGCCGGATTCGAGATCAACCAGCTGGTACTTGATCGAGCTGGAGCCGGAATTGATGACAAGGACGGTTTTCGCCATTGTGGGCATCCTCCATTGTGATTGAATGTTCCCGTGAGACACGGGTTACCGTTGATTAGATTACTCGTTGCTTGCTACAAAATAAGCATTACGGTGGCTCCCGCTCGCCGGGGGGCCCCCGGGTTCCATCCAGCTGGCGGGAGCCACCGGGAGCCAAGCCGGGCTCACTGCGCTTCGATGGCGGTGAGGGCGATGGTGTTGATGATGTCCTGCACCAGAGCACCACGGGACAGGTCGTTTACCGGCTTGTTGAGACCCTGCAGCACCGGGCCGATGGCCAAGGCGCCGGAGGAGCGCTGCACGGCTTTGTAGCCGATGTTGCCGGCGCACAGGTCCGGGAAGACGAACACGTTGACGTGTCCGGCCACATCGTTGCCCTTGGCCTTGGTGGCGGCCACGGTGGGGGACCAGGCGGCGTCGAACTGGATGGAACCGACCACCGGCAGATCCGGAGCCTTCTCCTTGAGCAGCTTGGTGGCTTCCTCGACCATGTCCACGTCCGGTCCCTTGCCGGAGCCGAGGGTGGAGTAGGAGAGCATACCGACCTTCGGGTCGATGCCGAAGGCACGTGCGGTCTCGGCGGACTGCAACGCGATTTCGGAAAGCTGCTCGGCATCCGGGTTGAGGTTGATGGCGCAGTCGGAGAACACGGCCACATGGTCCTTGAAGCACATGAGAAATGCGCCGGAGACCAGCTTCTGGCCGGGCTTGGTCTTGATGACCTGCAGGGCCGGGCGCACGGTGTTGGCGGTGGAGTTCACGGAGCCGGAGACCAGGCCGTCGGCGTAGCCGAGCACCACGAGCATGGTGCCGAAGTAGCTGGCGTCGGCCAGCTGCTTGCGGGCCTGCTCCTCGGTCATGCCCTTCTTGGCACGCAACTCGCACAGCTTGGCGACCATGGGCTTCAACACGTTCTCGTCGTCCATAGCCTGGAAGCGGGCGCGCTCCAAGTAGTTCAGGCCCAGTTCCTTGCCGCGAGCCAGAATGGCGTCCTTGTTGCCCACGATGATGAGGTTCACGATCTCGCGCTCAAGCAGGTAGTCGGCCGCCTTGATGATGCGGTCCTCCTCGCCTTCGGGCAGCACGATGGTCTTCTTGTTGCTCTTGGCCTTGCCGAGCAGGCCGAACTGGAAGGCGTACGGGGTGATGGGCGCGGTGACGTCCACATCGAGCGCGGCGAGCACTTCATCGGTGGGAGCGTTCTTACGGAAGGTCTCCAGCGCCAGATCCTTGGTGGATTCATCGGTGAACGGCACCTGCGGCAGAGTCCAGACCGGCAGGCCGTACTTGGCGAGGGTCTCCTTAACGGAGAAAGCGTGGCGCGGCTCGCATCCGGTCACGAAGATGCCGAGCACCTTGTTGCCAGCGGCCTCCATGCCCTCGATGGACAGCTTGACGGTCTCGTCGAGCTCGTGCGGCCAACGGTCGATGGTGCACACGGCTAGGAACACGCCGGCCTTCAGATCAGCGGCGACATTCGCGTCGAATTCATAGCTGGTCGGATCGTTGACGTGGGACTTGTCGGTGCCCACGATCAGGGCGGCGTCCGCGCGGGAAACGTCCATGGCATCGTTGAACGCGCCGACGATATCGCCACGGGCGGTGTCCTTATCCTCGCGCACCTTGTGCACATCGAGGCCGGTGGACAGGGCCACGCCGAGTCCGGCATTGGAGGCGGCGAGCAGGATCGGGGTGAATTCGTCATGGTTGGACACAGCAGGGCGGAACACCATGGTCTTGTACTTGGAAGTCAATGCGTTGAGCATGCCGTAAGCGACGACGTTGCGGCCATTGGCGCCTTCAGGGCTGGCGATATATACACGGGTGACGGTCACGATGTTTTTGTCTCCTTTGATAATCAACACGATAGGGACCACACCTCATTGTAGTGGCGATTACTGTTATCGCTCACGCCGGTGTCGCGCCAATCGGAAGAGCGTCCCCTTGGCGACGCTTTCCGGGGAATGTTGCGCAAAAGTCGGCCGATAGGCCAGAAAACGAGAAAGGCCGGTGCATGAAGCACCGGCCTTGATTGTGGAGCTAGGGGGATTCGAACCCCCGACCCTCTCCATGCCATGGAGATGCGCTACCAGCTGCGCTATAGCCCCGAGTGAAGCTATCCGATTCATGGGAGTCGCAAGACCCGCCATGAACCAGCGGAGAAACCACCATATCGCCTGATTTGATGGCTTCGTCGTGGAGCTAGGGGGATTCGAACCCCCGACCCTCTCCATGCCATGGAGATGCGCTACCAGCTGCGCTATAGCCCCGCTTTCAATTGTTGGCCCGTTGTTTGGACCTCGTATACATTACGACGAGATGTCGATTCTGGCAAAAGCCGGCGTGTCGCCAAATGGCAAAAGTGGGATTTGGCGACACTTTTTGGCTTGTCTCCGCCATTATTCAGGCATTGGGTTATTCAATTACTGCTTGAACGGTTTTTCGAATACACTGAACCTGTTGGCTCAGCAGGGGAGCCGTGACACGATCAGCGTTCGCGTTCCCACTCGTCGGTGTCGGCGATGGCCGGACCGTGATTGTAGTCCAGCAGACGCCAGCGCACAGTGCCATCGGGATTGTCCATCGGCACCAAGCGCACCCAGTGCGCATTACGCAATGAAACCACCGTGGAAAAGGTCGGATCGATTGCAGAAATGCCCAACAGGGTCTGCAATGTCTGCGCAATCCATGCGCCGTGCGAGAACACGAACAGGTCCGTGTCGTCTCCGGCACGCGTGGACCAGTCCTCAAGAGCCTCCACGCCGCGCTTGCCCACAGCTTCCTTGGGCTCGGCTCCATACTTCAGCTCGCCGCCCCGAGACTCCATCCAGGAACGGAAGTCCTCGGGGTAGCGTTCGGCCAGTTCGGCCACGGCATGGCCATCCCAATCACCGAAGCTGCGTTCACGGACGCGACGATCATCGACGGGCTCGATTCCACCCAATACGTCGGCGAAAGCTTGCGCGGTGGCGTGCGCACGCTTCAAATCGGAGCAGACAATGAACCGGTGGTTGATTTCCGGCCGACGATCGACGTACAGGCTTTTCAAGGCCGCGGCGGTCTGCTTGACCTGCCATTCACCCACGGCGTCCAGCGGAATGTCGACCTGGCCTTGGAGCTTGTGAGCGGCGTTGTAGGAGGTACGTCCATGACGGATAAGGAAAACGGAACGAACATGATTGGTCATAGTGACGATCCTTTCGGTTCCAGTGAGGAAACAGGAAAAAGGGGAGGGCTGCCTGATGCCGTCAATGATGTTTGGCAACAGGCAGCCCGACACGCGAATATCAGCGAATATCAGCGTTATGTGATTCGCACGTTACGCGGTGGTGACGGCAGCATCTTCCGCATGCTCCGCCGTTTCCGGGTGTGCGAGTTCAAGATCGATGGCCGGGCAGTCGCGCCAGAGTCGTTCGAGCCCGTAGAATTCGCGCGATTCCTCGTGCATGACATGAATCACGAAATCACCGTAGTCAAGCAGCACCCACTGGCCCTCGGTCAGGCCCTCGCGAGAGCGCGGCTGACGGCCGGAGCACTTAAGGAACAGGTCCTTTTCGATTTCCTCGGCCACGGCCAGTACCTGACGCTCGTTGGAGGCGCCGGCGATCATCATGATGTCGGTGATGCCGAGCAGGTCGGCTACGTCGAAGGCCACGATGTCGGTGGCTTTGATACGGTCCGCGGCCTCGGCGGCCACGCGGACGGCGTTGATGGAATCCTGAAGTGCGGGCATGGTTCAGCGCTCCCAGGCGGGCTTCCAGCCCTCGACGTTGTGTTGCGTATTCTCGGAGTAGACCATCGTGTCGCTCGGCACGGCGTGGCGCACCACGGAACCGGCGCCGGTGGTCACGTTGTCGCCCACTTCAACCGGGGCCACGAACAGGTTGCCGGCACCCACGTGGCAGCCGGAGCCGATGGTGGTGCGGTTCTTGTGCACGCCGTCATAGTTGGCGGTAATGGTGCCGCCGCCGATGTTGGTGTGGTCGCCAAGCTGGGCGTCGCCCACGTAGCTCAGGTGCGGCACCTTGGTGCCGTTGCCGATGTGCGCCTTCTTCATTTCGACGAACGCGCCGGCCTTGGCATCCTCGCCGAACTCGTTGCCCGGGCGCAGGTAGGTCCACGGGCCGATGTTCGTGCGTGCGCCGATGTGCGATTCCTGTACGCGGGAACGCTCGACCACGGCACCTTCGTCCACGGTTGCGTCGATCAGGGTGGTGTACGGGCCGACGATGGCGTCCTCGCCGACCACCGTGTGGCCTTGCAGGAAGGAGCCGGGCAGGATGGTGGCGTCGCGGCCGATTTGGACATCGTCCTCGATCCAGGTGGTTTCCGGGTCAAGAATGGTCACGCCGTCGCGCATCCAGCGCTCGCAGACGCGGCGGTTGTAGGTCTTGGACAGCGCGGCCAGCTGCACGCGGTCGTTCACGCCTTCGACGGTGAGCGGATCCGGAGCGGCGAACGCGCCGACCTTGCCAGCGGCCTTGGCGGTTTCCAGCGCGTCGGTCAGATAGAACTCACCCTGCGCGTTGTTCGACTTCAGTCCGGCGATTGCCTCGGTAAGCACGGAAGCCTCGAACACGTAGACTGAGGTGTTCACTTCCTGCACGGCGAGTTCGCTGCGGTTGGCGTCTTTCTGCTCGACGATGCGCAGCACGTTGCCTTCGCGATCGCGGATGATGCGGCCGTAGCCGGTCGGGTCATCGAGGATGGTGGTGAGCACGGTGGCGCCGTTGCCGGAGGCGGTGTGGAATTCGACCAGACGGTGCAGCGTCTCGCTGTCGAGCAGCGGCATGTCGGAGGCGGCGATCAGCACCGGGCCATCGACCTTGCCAGCCTCGGTGAGCTGCGCCATTGCGCACTGCACGGCGCGGCCGGTACCGGGAATGTCGTCCTGGTTCACGATGGTGACCTGCTCGTCATAGGAGCGGGCGGCTTCGGCGACGCGCTCGGCCTGGAAGTGCACGACCACGGCCAGCGTGTCGGGATTCAGGGCGGCCACCGAATCCATGACCCTGTTCAGGAAGGTCTTGCCTGCAAAAGCATGCAGCACCTTCGGCTTGTTGGAACGCATGCGGGTACCCTCGCCGGCTGCGAGGACGATGGCTGCGGATAATGCCATAACTGACGTATTCCCTTCGATCGGAATGTCTATTGAGGGTGGAAACACCTCAAAACAATAGACGGCCGCCCGGATGTCGAGCGGCCGTCAGCCGTTCCCCCACCTGGACTCGAACCAAGACAAAGGGTTCCAAAGACCCGTGTGCTGCCATTACACCATGGGGGAGTCGTGGGCTTTCGGCCCACAAGTGTTCATTTATACCATATTGTCGGTATTTACCGAAAGACTACGCCATGTCGCGTCTCGCATCGTGTGCTTTCCACGAACAAACACGCACGTGATCAGGCGAACAGGAAGCCTTGACCGTGGTGCTCGGGGTAGGTGTCGAACAGTTCGGCGACCGAGCCGTCCTCGAATACGGCGCGGATGGCGCTGGCCAGCAGCGGGGCGATCGACAGGACGGTCAAGCCATCCCAGCGCTTTTCCTCGGGAATCGGCACGGTGTCGGTCAGCACGACCTCGCGCGCACCGCAGTTCTTGAGTCGCTCGACGGCCGGGCCGGAGAGCACGCCATGCGTGGCGACCACGGTCACCGACTTGGCTCCCGCGTCCTGCAGCACGTGGCATGCGCCCGCGATGGTACCGGCGGTGTCGATCAGGTCATCGACAAGCACGCAGTCCTTGCCGGCAACGTCGCCGACCACACGGTTGGCGACCGCCTGGTTCGGGCGGGTGATGTCGCGCGTCTTGTGCACGAAAGCGAGCGGACCGCCGCCGAGACGCTGCGCCCACTGCTCGGCCACGCGAATGCGGCCGGCGTCGGGGGAGACGACGGCGACGTTGTCGAGATGGCCCTGGAAACGATCACGGATGTAGTCGACCAGCACTGGCATGGCCACCAGATGATCGACCGGGCCGTCGAAGAAGCCTTGGGACTGCGCGGCATGCAGATCGACCGACATGATGCGGTCGGCACCGGCGGTCTTCAGCAGGTCGAACACCAGACGGCAGGAGATGGGCTCGCGGCCGCGGTGCTTCTTGTCCTGACGGGAGTAGCCGAGCAACGGGCAGACCGCAGTAATGGAACGGGCCGAGGCGCGCTTCAATGCGTCGATCATGATGAGCTGCTCCATGATCGCCTTGTTGATGGGCTTGTAGTGGCTTTGCAGCACGAACACATCGGCGCCACGCACCGATTCAGTGTAGCGCACGTACATCTCGCCGTTGGCGAAATCGTATGCGGTGGTTTCAAGGACGTCGATGCCGAGCTGCTCGGCGACATCCTCAGCCAACTTCGGATGAATCCTTCCCGTAACGAGAATAAGATTCTTATCGGGCTTTCCTTCAAGGATTGCGCTCACCATGTCTCCCAACGTGTGGTCTCGTTGATGCAGTCTTCAGCATAGCCGTTCTTCACGACCGGTTGGACAACTCAGCGTTGCCTGCCGTTCACCTGCCGCTTGCGATCCATTGTTCGATGGTCTGTCTGACCGCCTTTGCATAGATATCGCTATCCATGCTCGGGTGGATGCCGTCGGAGCCGAGCACCTGCGCGTTCGCGTTGGCTGTGGCATCCCAATCCACCAGCACCACATTGTCCGGATGTGCGGCCGCATAGTCGGCAAGCACCTGGTTGGTAGGTGGAATCCACGTACGGTCTCCGTGGGCATTGACCAGTACCAGCACGCGGTCGGGGCCGATCATATTACGAATCTGGTCCAACTGATCGGGGGTGATTGCCGAATTGGTGCCAAGGCCGATCAACACCCACTGCCGCAGACTGCCGGCGGACAGAGCGTTGCCGATGAGTTCGGGGGCGACCATGATGGAGCGGGAAACGCTCGCGTCGGTCTGAATGCCGGGGAAGACTTCCGAAAGGCCCTGTGATGAGGCCAGCATCACCGAATCGCCTATGGCGGTAATCTGATCGCCGGTGGGCATCTCATGCTTGGGCTTGGGCGGTGCCGGCACGGCATGGCGCAGCAGCACGTGTTCGGTTTTCTGCATACGTTCCAGTTGTGCGGCCTGTTGCTCCAGCTGGATCTGCATGGCGGTTTTCGCAGGTGCATGAGCAATGCCCTGCACGCAGCCGGCCAACGACAGCACCAGGATAACGTCAACGGCAATAACCCGGGCCACATGATTCTTCTTGTTCGTGCGAAGGGGCACCACGACGGATACCGCCGAGTGCGTTGCCGCCGGTTTCTCCACCATCAGCCAGGAAATCATCACCGCAATGGCGGTGAGCAACGCGGTCATGATGAGAGGCCAAGGCCCTACTGCCTTGAAGATCTTCGGGGCAAGGGCGCTGGAAAGAATCCACAACGGCCAGTGCCACAGGTAGATGCCGTACGAATACTTGCCGAGGGAGGCCAATGGCTTGAACACCATGAGGCTTTGCATCCAGGAATCGTCGGAGATGGTACCGGCAATCAGCAGCACGGACAACAAGCTGGACAATATGATGCCACCGCGGAAGGCGAATGCATCCTGTTTGCCGATAACCGCCATGGTGACCAAGGCAATCAGGCTGAGGAACGCCAACCGGTGCCGCCGCATTCCAGATGCGATGCTCCACGGGAATCTGAGGTAACGGAGCCCGATGTGCGGCTGCCGAAGCGCTCGAGCTAATGGTGCGGGGCATCGGCACAGCCCTCTGGCGAGCGTGGCCCAACTGAGGAGCGGTGACCCACCAGGCGAGAGCCACACCCAGCATCAGGCCCATGCTGTGGGTATCGGTGCCGAAGTAGACGCGGGTGGGGTCGCCTTTGGGCACATACATCACCCACATGGCGATACTGCTGAACGCCGCGAGTCCCAGTGGGATGAGTGAAGACAGTTTCGTCTGGCGGAGCTTCCACATCAGCCAGACGATGAACGGCACGATGACGTAGAACTGCATGAGCACGCCAATGAACCACAGATGGCGAAACACCTGCGGGTTCATTTGGTCGAAATAGCTTTGGCCTCCGGCAATGGCGTACCAGTTGTAGCAGCCCAGCAGCACGGTGATGACTTGGTCGCGGATGGAAACTAGAATGTCGTGATCGAACAGCCAGCCGACGGAGACGATGACCGGAATCAGCAGAAACAGCGCCGGATAGAGACGTACTGCACGCTTGGGAATATATCGCACGAGATTCAGCGATCCGGTTTTCGCCAGAGAACGAATCAAACTGACGGCAATCAGGAATCCAGAGACGGTGAAGAACACGTCGACTCCGTAGAATCCGCCTGGCAGCCGTTGCTGCATGCAGTGGTACAGCACAATGGCTATCAGCGCTAGTCCTTTAATACCGTCTAAACCCACGAACCGCTTCACGGATAATCCTTCTCTTTCCGTAGTGCTGATGGCATTCCCCGTTCTCTCCAACAAACGGAAAACAAGCCCAGCATGGCCGAGGGGAGAGACAATGCGACAGCAGCGAATCGTCAGGCCGCATGCTGCATGATTACCGGCTTGACGATTCGCGGCATACCGCGCTTATCGGTGGCGCTTACCGGTGATACAGACTCACCCGTTCGTACTTCGGTTCGCAGCACACGTTGATGCCGAGTTTGCGATACAGCGCCTCGTCCGTGGATGAGATGATAACGGAGAAGAAGGCGTCGCAGCCCCGCAACTGTTTGAGCCCGTCGATGACGCGAGCGGCCACAGGACTGGTGGCGCTGGTGATTGACAATGCAATCAGCGTCTCATCCGAGTGCAAGCGTCGGTTCACGCTGTTGAGATGCTCGGTTTTCAGCCGACAGATGGGTTCGATGGCGGCATCGTCGATTACCGGAATGGTTTCGTCAACACCGGTGACGGCCTTGAGCGCGTGCATCAGCAGCGCGCTGGCCGCGCCCAACAGGTCGCCGGTTTTGCCGGTGACCACATGGCCATCGGGCAGCACCATGGCACCAGCCGGGGCACCGGTGGCGGCTTCCTTCTCAAGGGCCACGGCGCGGGCGGGAGAAAGATCGGGGGTCACGCCGGCCCGGTTCATGATGGAGCGCAGCCGCTCCACCTGTTCCTCGCCAGTGCCGGTGCGCTTCAAGTGCACGGCGGCGGCGAAGTAGCGGCGCACGATTTCCAGACGCGCGGCATCGCGGCAGGCATCGTCGTCCACAATGGCGTATCCGGCCATGTTGACGCCCATATCGGTGGGGCTCTGATAGGGGCTTTCGCCCATGATGCGCTCCATCATGGCTTTGAGCACGGGGAATGCTTCGACGTCGCGGTTGTAGTTGACGGTGGTCTCGCCGTACGCCTCCAGATGGAACGGGTCGATGATATTGGCATCGTCGAGGTCGACGGTGGCAGCCTCGTACGCGATGTTGACCGGATGGTTGAGCGGAAGATTCCAGATGGGGAACGTCTCGTATTTGGCATAGCCGGCGTCGATGCCGCGCTGGTGCTCGTGGTAGAGCTGGCTCAGGCACGTGGCGAGTTTGCCGGAGCCAGGGCCGGGCGCGGTGACCACGACGAGCGGCCGGGTGGTCTCGATGTACTCGTTCTTGCCGTATCCGTCGTCTGAAACGATGCGTTCGATGTCGTGCGGGTATCCGGCGATCGGGTAGTGCAGGCGGCAGGTGACGCCGAGTTGCTCGAGGCGGTGGCGGTAGGCGTCGGCGGCGGGCTGATTGGCGTATTGGGTGAGCACTACGGAGCCGACGAGGAAGCCGCGGGAACGGAACACGTCGATGAGTCGCAGCACGTCCTCGTCGTAGGGGATACCGAGGTCGCCGCGGGTCTTGCCTTTTTCGATATGGTTGGCGTTGATGGCGATGACGATTTCCACATCGTCCACCAGACTTTCCAACATGCGGAACTTGGTGTCCGGCTCAAAGCCGGGCAGCACGCGCGAGGCGTGGTAGTCGTCGAAGAGCTTGCCTCCGAATTCCAGATAGAGTTTGCCGCCGAATTGCGCGATGCGCTTTCTGATGTTGGCGGCTTGCAGCTCGATGTATTTTTCGTTGTCGAATCCCTGGCGCATAGAGGTCGGCATCCCTTTCCGAACGACGTCGTAAACGGAAAAATTATACCGGACGTCGTCGGCAACAAAAAATGGGATTCCCCGATGGGGAATCCCATTCGTCATAGAGAGCAATTACTCCCGAGGAATGTTGAACAGGGGTTTGCATGGCTCCCAAAAACGCGCTGGTTGAAACGTTGCCGACGACGCGTGCGCTCGAAGAGTATGCACGGGTGGCTTTGCGGTGATTTCCCAGACCGTTCGTTGCTAGGCGAGATATTTCTTTTTCCAGGCCTTCTTTCGGGCGTAAGCGTTTTCTGTCATGTCGGAGTAGTCGTAATCAACTTTGAACTTGCCGTTGGAATGGAGAATAAGCGTCATCGATCCCCATCTCTTTTCGGGCTTAAGCGCGGCCCTTTCAGGTTCAATGAACTTGTTGATAGCCATAAAGTTTTTCATCAAGGATGCCCTCGAAACGCCTTTTTGGTCAAAGCATTTAACGAAGTCGTCTTTTCCGCTGCCAGCAACGTAATACTCAATAGAGAACGCACCCTCGGCGTACTCGGCGTAAAACACGACCTTGCTCCAGTCTTCGGGGAGGGTTTCCTCAAGAATTGAAGCTATCCCTTGTAGCATCTTCTTTTCACTCATTACATTTCCTTTGCAGTGTTAAGAAGAAACGTAACCGTCTCTTCGCCGTCAATAATGTCCGTGATAGCAAACGAGCTAGGCCTGAATGACCCGCCCTCATAAAGTGGCTCAACCTTGAAAAACACTTCAGCGCCATCAGCCAAAGCATCGGCGCATTTTTGCTCGATTGCTGCATAGGCTTTTTGGTTAACCTCGCCGCCCATGGCGACAATATTCTCAAGGCCATTTGATCCATTGAATCGGTCGGCAATCAGATGGCCTCTTTGATCAAAAAGCTCTTCAAACCCTTTTCCGATTGACTGGATAGTGTCCTTGATGGTCAAACGACCTTCGTGGGTCTTTAGTTGTAAGAAGCCTTCGGCCGATTCGACCCTACCCATTGCATCGGTAACGTATTTATACCCATTGATCTCATAGCTCATGTTCGGAACGAGGTCGTCGCTAACGCGGTAAAGTTGCCCGAGATCGTCGGTTGCACACTTCACGCCGTCGATCGCAAACTCGTTATTGGGAAGCAGTCGGTCGCCTTCGTAAATTGCCTTTCCGGCATCATCCAGAATTCGTGAGCTTGCGCCCGATTCTGCTGCCTTTGAGGCAAGAAAGTTATTTAGACCTCGTCCGGCAAGAAGCGTTGCTGCCGTAACAGTTCCCGCAACGACTTCTCCGACGATATCCTCCTGAGATATCTCACCGTCTTCAGCGCCGGCTTCCAAGCTCTTTCCCATTTCGTCAAGAACGAGTACAGACCCAGCAGCGAGTGCTGCAGGGGCAGAAGCGGTGACGGCTACGGCACCAAGCGCAACTTCAGTGGCGATTTCGCCTCCAGTTTCGACATAGTCTCCGATTTCCCGTATCTGCTCATCGGCTTCCATGAAGTCGCCCCAGGCGTTGGCTGCATCGTCAACAGCGTGTGTTTGCGCGGTTTTCACCGCTGCTTCTTCGTCTTCGGCCAGTAGTTCAATATTCGATTCAACACCGACATATGCGTTTTCTCCAACGTCGGCAACTCCAAGTACGAACCTGCCGCCAAGATAAGCTCCGTTCCTTGCGCCATCGCGGACAGTTTCGCCTGCAGCGTTGAGTGTTGGCTCGCATGCTTTCCAGGCGTCATCTGCGGCTTCTTGAACTGTTGAAATGCTCGCGGTTAGGACATCGCCGGAAGAAATATCCCGCCATGCGGCATCTGCACAATCAGCAACGGTGCGTTGCGCCTCCTCAAAGGCCAATCTCGTTTCGGTCGTATCCGGCATTAATTGCTCTATATTTTCAAACGCCATTTAGATCACCGGTAGTGCCCGAAAAGTTGCGCACTTTGGATCGTGGCCGTCCATGGCGCGATAGT
>OBZG01000655.1_pt1 | contig 21486 bp, 26 predicted proteins | sample 1550701 | NCBI WGS metagenome assembly OBZG01 (sample SAMEA2580229, study PRJEB22360) | human gut metagenome | biome: human gut; feature: human-associated habitat; material: faeces | place: Denmark | collected 2008/2010
TCAACAAACAGTCCAATACATATCAGCGCTGCAAAAATCAAAAAAACTATTCCTATAATGATTAGCAGTATTTTCAAAAATTTTTTCATACAAAAGTCCACCTTTTTGCTTCATTTCAGTAAATATACATACCGATATGAACAACTCAATTCACACCCTATCAAGTAGTTTTTTACTTACCTGTAACGCACATTTCCGCAAAATCCATAGTCCCTGATACTTTCCCACAGGCAATAGGCACCGGTCAAAACATCAGGTCTGCACCTGACATTTTAACCGCATATCAGCCTTAATTATCACACTATCCTTGCTGACTGTTCAGCCCATGCTTTTTCACATACCCATTATAATAAAATAAATCCAATATAAAGATAATCTGTCAGTACTCATTTTCTTCTCCCTCCCCAATACGAATCAGAATTCCGAATTTAGAATGAGGTAAATATTTTACGGTCAGAACATCACCTTTATGTATTCCTTTTGAGTAAGGGAACTCTACATACTCCTCATGTCCATCTTCCGCACTAATAATCACAACACTTCTGTCGTTTCCTTTTCCACAGGCATTGTCCCTGGCATAACCGGTGATGGTTTCAAATTGACTGTTTCTGTAACAGGGAATATCTAAAATGATTGGAAGAAACATTTTATACAGGAAAATGAATACAAGAATAGTTGCAATTACTTTTAAGACAGCATCTGCTCTATTTGTTAGTTTCTTGTGGAACTTTTTTCTCTTTATGAGAAAGAAAAGCAGGGTTATTATCATTGCAATGATAATCATGCTTCTGCTAATCATTTTAAATAATATAGCATCCATTCACATTCCTCATTTTTTACGTTCTAATTTCTTCTTGTCCTTTTTTACTTCTGCAATCTTTACTTGCAGCCAGTCCACATTTCTATTTCGGGCAGAAATTTTAGCGATTTTTTTCTGATTTTTGTATAAAATAAGAGTTTCTCCAAATAAATTCTTTTTTCTTTTCATCTGGGTAATATCCGTTAATCTTATTTTACAGTTCTTCCTTAAAAATCTATTTCTATATAACCATCCATCCCGGACAATTGTTTTGTCCATTAAAAAATAGAAAAATATACTTCCTGGTACAAGAGAGAATAAAAGGAAAACAAAAGCTGTTTCTTTTGCATTGGATACAAGTATCACACTATTGTAAACCAGATATAAAAAGAAAATGCCCGGCAGAACATAGTGGATTTCTTTTGGTCTTATGATGCACTCTTTATCTCTACAACCCAACCATGTTTCTTGTGAAATTTTATGCTTAGACAGACTATTTTCAAACAATGATGTACTTATGTTTTCATCAAATTTGAATATTTTTTTCTCCCCTGCATATATTTCCAATGCACCATTTTCTGTATGTACACTTCTTGTTATATCTGAAAATTTATAATATTTTTTTCCAAAAAGCGACCGGTATTCAATTACATCATGATTTACCTTGACTCTCCACAGGAACAAATGCAGGGTACAGAAAAAGCAATCAATATTCCATACGCCACTATAACAGAAAAATCCGCCTGTCCGTCTATAAAACCATACAAAAGTAATCCTGAGAAAAATATAGTTCCAACCAAAAATAAAATTCCCAGCCATCTTTCTTCTTGGATGCTATAATTATTTTCATCTATATTCTTTTCTTCCAACTGTTCTAAAGTTTTTAATTCACGATTTATCTTTTTTATTTTTATTGCCCTGATAACCAACAAAGCCGCAACCCAAGGAAGGATTGATAGGATTCTTTTCATAAAAATATTCATTTTTCAATCTCCCATTTTTTGACAGCAAAATACTTTACCAAGTTAAATGCTCCCAAAATACAAAGCAAAGAACAAAAATAGAAACAAAGGCTTGCAATTCTTATCATAGCTGTATATTCTACTTTGCTACTAAGTGCTTTTGCGGCACCCATTCCAAGCAATACAAAACTAGTAATACACCATCCTCCAGCCAGCTTTTTGGAAGAAGAAGGATTGTAGATATCTTTTTTAATCAAGGTTATTATAAGAAAAATGTATGCAGCGATTACCAGTATGTAAATGATAACGAGTATGGTTAGATACCTCTTATAATATTCTTCTTTCATAGTTGTCAGCATGAGGATGGTCCCTGCCCAGCAAAACAAAATAGAAAACGTCAGACTTTGTATTCCATAGATCCAAAAAACCTTTTTTCCGGTCACTTCTGTTCTTGAAAAACTAAGAATCACGAATCCAAGATAAATAATAACTAAAAAATATTTTTGAAAAACTGGTGATGGAGCTGCTTCAGACAGAAAGAAAAATAAAAATAATAGAAACAAAATCGCTCCATCTAATTTGTAGATTTCTTTTGGCTTAATCACATCTTCTATACCGTATAGTAAAAAATTATTTGTTTGTTCACTAATCTTTTTCATTTTCGTTTACCCCTATCATTTCCTTATTCTTCCTCTTCTGATACTTCCACATTTGCATGGAGCACATCTTCCAGATATAATAAAACAAGCCGCCGCCCTTCTTCGCATTTCCCTATCTTAGAAATATTCCTATACAGCAGATATAATGGAAAAATAAATAAAATCAGACATTCTGTTAAAATCAATAAATCTCCTTGGGAAAAAACCAATGCAAATAAAATCACTATAAGCAGAAAAAATAGTGCAGCTTTTTTTATGTATGGCAAAAGCACAAACGTACCTTCCAGCATTACATCCCCTCCATAGCTTTTTATATGTGTCTGGAGCATTTCCCAGCCGCCACCCATCATACTTCCTGCTGCATATCCGATACACAAAGTATCATCCTCTTCTTTATACGCTACAAGTGCCATATCTCTATACGCCTGGTTTGAAAAACATAACGGTCTTGTAGTATTCTTAATCTGATCCAGTAAATATTCTTTGGAATAAGGAAAATATATTTTATAATATTCTTGCATACGTTATCCTTTCTCGTAAAATATTTTTCTGAAATTCCATACGATACAAATCTTTTTTACATTAATTTCCATCGTTTATAAGCTGAACCCGTTCCATAGAGATATTGTATTCTTTGCAAAATCTGTTTATTGTCCAATCATTAAAGAGAAGGAAACTCTTCGTTACGTAAATATTTGCTTTTGAATTATGTATCAAATTGAAAATACTTTTTCTATCATAACAGTTAAAACCGTAGGCAGAAGAAATTCCTATCTGTCCATTGCTTATATTAATATCATATCTTTTTTTTATAACACTGGGCTCTGCCAAATAAATTGTGATATTGCATATATATTTTTTCTTCCCATTTTCTTTTATGTATACATATGGTTCTCCCAATCCAATATCATATATTCCTGTAGGTCTGGAGGATAGTGTAAAAACTAATGAATGGATATCCGCATACAAAATTTCTCGTTCCCTAAATCCATATGTTATTTTTTGATCAAATAGTTTATAAGTACGTTGTTTTATAAAGTAATAAAACAATAATAACAAAATCACAAAAAGTATGGTAAAAATTAGTACTTTTTGAAAACTCACTTTAAAATCAAAGAAAAACAAAAGCTCGGTTAAACAAAACGATATTGCTGAACAACTAATAATACTAACTATAATGTTGAACCAGGTATTAAATTTTCCATTTCCAAAGATATAATCATAACTTTTATTCTTCATTATAACCTCGTATATTTTTTAATATAGAAAAACTGTTTGCAATAAACATCACAATATCAAGCAAAAATATAAAAATCAATTTTATCTCTTTATCATAATTATATACATCAACTAACCACATTGTAAAGCAAAAAGCAAGCCATTTTCAGACTTGAATAGCACTGGCTACCGTAGCTCCCCCAAAAAGCAACACCGCAAAAACAAAAAATATAGTAAGTACTTTTTCGGTTTTTATTATATAATGCTTCCTAATTATTCCCTTTTTCTGTTCTTCCTCTCGTTCTTTAGCCCTCTTTTGTTGAAGATTTACAATATATGTTAAAAGGAGAAGTACAACTAAATAGGGACCTATTTGTATAATTATATTCAAACACATTCGTAAAAAATCATTCATTTTTGCCCTCCATAGTTCCAGCTATATAAAAATGATTGTTCGAAATCGAGTATTAAAAACCTCAATTTTTCATATCTCATTATACTTCATCAACTTAAAGAAATGGAAGAAAAAATTTTGTGTGCAGAGTTCCTGTTCAAGCCTTGTAACACACATTTCTACAAAATCCATAGTCCCTAATACTTTCCTTACAGGCAATAGGCAACGATCAAAACATTGCATTATTCATTATAAGATAAAGGGTTGCACCCTCTGTACTCCTGCCCGAACAAACTTGCTTCGCCCTGTTGTAAGTTCTGTCAGTTCCTTTGGTTTTACAAAACAGTCCACCAGACTATTTTGCAAAAAGAAAAACCGACGCATGATCGCTTTACGCTCAATACATCGGTTTCTTCATCTGACCTTGACGGTTATATTCAGTTGTGGCAGATTACTGATTATTACTTTGCATCACTTAGATAATCGGTTTTCCCTCTTTTTCCATTCGTTTTATAAAGTTATCAAAGTGGTCTGTCATACCATCAACAAAAAATGCTTTTTTCTTTCTTGCATTAACATACACATTCAAACCACCGCGTTTCATTTTACAACATGATATATCTGATATTTTCCAATGTTTTCTAAAAATAAACATTTTAATAACCGTGATATCATCTTCTTCAACTTTTATCTCCCACACTCCTTTTAATGGAGCAATCATACCAAAAAAAGTAACTCCAAACCAAATAATAGAAAATGGGATAATGATCATCAAATATCTTTTAGAACAAAAATTTTCAGGTTCACTCCAAAATCCCCAAATAAAGACAACAAGTACAAACAAAGCACCTATTGCGCATATAAATGATACATCTGATATTGTTCGAATAGAAAAATTATTTAAAGATTTTGTTTTTTTATGATTTCTTTTTTGTATTATATCTAAAACAAATAAAACGATATATGCGACTAAAATTGTGCCTATATATTTCATGTCTTACCTCCAAAACCTCTAATTAGTTGCTTACATTATACTCCATCAACCTAAAGAATGGAAGAAAAAATTTGTGTGCAGAGTTCCAGTTCAAGCCTTGTAGCGCACATTTCCGAAAAATCCATAGTCCCAGATACTTTTCCTCATAGGCGATAGGCAACGGTCAAAACATCAGGTCTGCATCTGACATTTTAACCGCATATCAGCCCTCCCTATGGTCTTTCAACACACACAGCTTGTGATAAAAGCAGCGATACCACCTTTCAACACCCTCGGCGCTCAGCTTGACAGAAAGCATATAAAACAGTTCTTCGCCGCTGGAGCAGGTGCAAGGGCAGCCGTCATAAGGAAGTATGATTATTTACACCACTAACGATACTTAGCGATTAAAGATAGCAAAATAGTAGTGGTTTATTTTATTATACGAACATAGAGTCAAAACCACTGAACGGGTAGTCTTGACTCCAGATTCCTTTATTTTAATTTTGCTTTACATTTCATCAAAAAAATCCCATTTTACTTTGTAACTTCCCTTTTCCTCAATTTCCCCTGCTGAATTTCTAACACCTCATCTGCTTCTTCTGCCAACTGTTTGCTATGAGTCACTACAATCACACATTTTCCCAGCTCATGGGCTGTCTTCTTCAAAAGTTCTATAATCTCCCTTGCTGTATCTTCATCCAGATTGCCGGTAGGTTCATCCGCCAATATAACAGGTGCATCACTCGCCAGTGCCCGTGCAATGGCTACTCGCTGCTGCTGACCTCCAGAAAGTTTCAATACATTTCTCTTCGCCTCTTCCCTGGTAAGCCCTAAACGTTCCAGAAGCGAAAGAACAGGTTTCTTTGCCGTCAACCAAACATTCTCTTGTGGAGTCATATAGTCAATCAAATTGTAGCTTTGAAAAATAAAAACAATATTTTTCTTTCGATGATTTTCTAATCCTATCTGAGAAATGTCTTTTCCATTAAAATTGATACTTCCACTGGTAGGACTATCCAAGCCACCAATCAAGGATAAAAGTGTTGTCTTACCGCAACCTGATGAACCCAGGATGGCATACATCTCTCCAGTTTCCATCTGAGCATTGACACCTCTAAGTATCTTTTTCTTCTTGTCATAAGAATATGTCAAATTATTCAATTCTAAAATTGGGAATGCTCTTTTCATATCACTGCCTCCATTAACTCATTTTTGATAAGATTTCGTGTGGTTTCAAACGCATAACAGAAATGGAAGAAATTCCAGCAGATACCGTTACAATTCCAATCCCAATTAAGAATAATAGCCCCATCTCTTGTAGATGTACAGTAACCTGCAACTCAGGAGTTTCCACTTCCTGATTTTCACTATCTGTTCCTACCTCCCCACGGATTCCAGCAGATAGACCGTCCTCCTGCTGAATTTCAGCTACAGCCTGTTTGGATTGTAATGTCTTTCCCATCTGACCAACTATTGCACTAGCTGAAAAATAGGAGAGAGAAAAGGCAAGCGTTGCTATTATTAAAACTTCAGCAATATATTGTCCCAAAATGGACAGTTTGCATATTCCTACAGAAAGCAATACTCCTGTTTCATGGATACGAGATCTAGCCCACATGGTAAGAATAAGGGAAAGTATTGTAATACTTACAATCAGTACCACAATCAAAATCGTTGATACAAGCTCTGATAGTTGTTTCAGGGAAGATGCCGCATTTTCATAGTTTTCATTGTCAGTCAAAACAGAAAATCCTTTCCAATCCACATCTGATATTTCTTTCATCTTAGAAATAATATGTTCTACATTCTGTGGATCGTCTACCGAAACCATTAGCTCATTAAATCCTTGAATTGCTGGACCATTTTCATAATCAACCATTGTAGTAAGGTCAGCAATAACAAGATTCTGTATTTTATCATAAGTTGTCACCTGATCATTGATCCCCTCTATTTCTTTTGGTATAAATAACCCTACGATTTCAATATCCACACCTCTATCTGTATGGATTATATCACCGACTTTTAGGTCATTTTTATCGGCTAAATCTTTGCTTATAAGTCCTTTGTTTTTGTCACCAGGAATAATATGACGTCCTTCTGTCAAGGTCAACTGCCCGGAAGTAAATCTTGTAAGTTCTTCGCTTTTCCACGTACTTAGAATTTTCGAGGATTTCCGAAATTCTTCCTCTATCGGAATATTACCTGTAAACAGCTCCAGTGATGAAAATGCTGCCAAGCTCTCTACCGTAGCGCTGCAATCCGTTACTCCACCAATTCCACGAATTTGTTCTACCAACTCCGGGCTGATCTGTTGTGTGGAATACATCAGTGTGCCACCTTCTACATTTTCAACCTTTAAGTAAGGATTGTTTTCCGTGTAGTCAAATCCAATCAGAAAATTTCCGCCGAGACTTTTCCTCAAATCTTCCTGGGCAGATTTTGAAGCGTTTCCCAGAGCCAACGCAGTTAATACAAAGGTTGCCATCACCAACAAAATAATAAAAAGAAGAATACTCTTTCCCTTTTTACGGATGATATACAGCCACGCTCGATTCATAAAATTCATTAAAAAACCTCCGTTTCATTAAGATAAATGTTGCAACACTGATAGCATATCATTTCTATATGGAACCAGTATGAAACAGAGAAAAAAATAAAAACCTCTCCCATTAGGGAGAGGCATCTCAAGACAAAAAAAGTGTAAAACACATTCCAGATTGATTTTCCATTGGTTCAAATTTATAAGATAATTCTAATGCTTTTGATAGAGTATCTACGATATACAATCCTAATCCATTACCCCCATCTTTCCGATCTCTGGCAAAATCCGGGCGGTAAAAAGGTTCAAATACACGATGTAGCTTTTCCCTTGGGATAGGCACACATTCGTTTCTAACTTCTATCTGATCTGCGGTCAGAACAACGGTTACCCTGTGTCCTGGATTCGTATAAGAAACCGCATTAGAAAGTACATTGGATAAGATTTTTTCAAGATTTTTCTTTGATGTATGGATCGGACATTTTTCTTGTATATCGAGAGAAAAGTACAACTTCTTTGCTTTTGCAATCAACTGGTATGGTTCACAGATTAAAGGAAGACTATCAGATAAATCAAAGGATTCAAAATTCTTTTTCTCCTGTGTAAAATCCAAACGGGAAGTATCCAAAATTTCTTTTATCATAAAAGAAATCTGTCCAGTAATTTCCTTACACTCCAACAGGCAGGTGTCCCGATCTTTGTATTTTCCAACGCCCAAAATCATATTTTCCAAAATTGCATTGAGAGCTGTTACGGGTGTTTTTAACTCATGGGAAGCAGCTCTCAAAAAATCAATCTTCGATTTTTCCGCTTCACTAACTTTTTGTTTTTCTTCTTCCAGATTTTCGATGGTAGAAAGCAGACTGGAATATAGCATATTCACATTAGACGCCAGCACGCCAATTTCATCATTTGTATCCACCGTACATCTTGCCGTTTTATCCATCTGTTCCATCTTTTCAGTTGTTTCTGAAATCTGTTTAATAGGCTTGCTCATAGCTTTGGAGAATATCAGCGAGCATATGAGAGAAATAATGGTACAGCCCAACAAAGACATAGGCAAAGCCTTTGAAATGGCAGACTTTATCAGTAAGCCAGTGTTTATATCGCTCTCTATGATAGCTCCCCCTAAAAAACTGTTAGTACTCAATGTCATCTGGGGTGCAAGAAAATAAAGGCACACATGTGCAATTACGGTCACAAAGAACATGACCATAAATGTATAAAGAAATATTTTAGAAAACAGTTTCTGATTTTTCATAGTGACTCCTCGTATTTGTAACCAACACCCTTTACAGTAATAATCCGATCAAGGTTTAACTTTTTCCGCAAATTTTTAATATAAGTATCAATTGTTCGTTCTATGATAGGATAATCATATCCCCACAGTTCGTCCAATATTTGCGACCTTGTTAATACTAAACCCTTATGCTCTACCAATAATTTCAGCAAATCAATCTCCTTTGGCGTGAGGTCAATCTGTCCATTTTTACCTGAAGCAGTGTAGCCTCCAAAATCTATTGTAATATCACCAAATTGAATCTGATGTAATTCGGAAGTTTTACCACTTCTTCTTAATAAGGCAGTCACCCTTTTTCCCAATAAAAGCATAGAAAACGGTTTTGTGATATAATCGTCGGCTTCTTCATCAAAACTGGATGCTTGAATAGATTCATCATCAAGTGCTGTGAGCATTAAGACAGGAATTTGACTCTTAACACGCAATTCCTTTAATACTTCCAAACCTGTTATCTTTGGAAGCATAATATCCAAAACCACCAAATCAATCGGTCTTTCTTTTACGATTTTCAATCCTTGTTCTCCGTCAAAAGCAGAGAAAGTTGTATGGCCTGCGGATTGCATATATTCACAAATTGCCTCGTTAGTAGTAATATCATCTTCAACTATCAATAAAACTGCCATTTTCACACCTCCTTATACTATCATACCAGAGGAATATGGAATCAGTATGAAATTTTCACTATATTTTATTGTATTTTGTACTTAACTCCATTATCACAATACCTATTAGTAAATATTATGAAGTAGGCAAGGTCACAAGGAAAAAGTTGCCTTGTGATCTTGCCTTACAAGCATTTAAATTTATAGCCAATTCCAGCGACACTCTCAATATAGTTTGGAAGATTCTGTCCATACAATTCATAAGTAAAAACACCTTTGGACTTTATAATAAGCAATATATCAAACTCTTTGCTTGTCAGGTTAATAATCAGTTTTCTCACTACACGAAAGTAAGGAACAAGGCGAGTGCAACGATTCCCACCATCAACAGCGCCCCAAAAACGCTGATTGCTGTGGATGCGATATTGATAACGCTGCGGCTTTCCTTACTCCGTACACATACTATTGAAAGAATCAGGCCCAGCAGGACAAAAACAATATTGGCCCCAGCCCAAACAGTTCGGATTCCGTTCGACAGAGAAAAATGCAGGAGCGACGGGGCAAGTGCTGTCAGCGGCAGGATGCTCACAATGAGCGCAGCTATACTTATTGATTGAAATTTTTTCTTTTCCATAGTTTTACCTCATTTCTTTTTTCCCAAATTGGGTAACCGCCAGTGCAAAAAACAGACCGAACACTACAATCGCACACGGTAGGAACGGAAACATCGAAAAAGCAGCATCGGAAGTTTCTGCTGTAAAATCATGAAGAGAACAGGATACAAGATAGCCACTGTAACAGTACGGGTAAACAATCCACAATGGCGTATTCGCAACCAATACACCGGGAATAACAAGCAGCAAATTCAACCCTACAGAAAGAAGTGGCTTTTCAAACAGTACGGTGATTGCCCACATAGCCGCAATACAAGGCAGCATTGTTAGAAACAGTCCCACGCACCATTTCAGCAGATACAAGATCGGTAAGGTTTCTGTTACTCCCATCGTCTGTGTCGCAATCAATCCGGCGATTACAAACACGACAAGAAACACCACCATTTCCATGAACAGATAAAAGGTAAGCACACAGAATTTTGCAATAGATACTGTGCTGCGACTGACCGGTAGCGCCAGCATTTTCAGAATCCCGTTATTTCCTGTTTCCCGTCCTGCAATCATCACGCAGACTACAATCATGCTAAACGGGAGCAGATAGTAAGCGTAGACAAGCGCACTTTGAATGAACATGGCAGGCCACGCATTGGTATATTCCGGTGTAAAGTAGTTGCTCAAACTCGCAACCCCGGAAATCACTACCAATAAAGGTGCAACGAAAATCAGGGGTACGATTTTGGATCGTCTTACTTTCATAAACTCGATTTTTAGTAAATCCCAAAAGCTCATTTTTTATCATCCCTCCTTACTCGTAACGTCTGTACTTTGCCAACCACAAGCCCACTGCAAGGAACAACAATGTTTCTGCCAAAGCAACAAAAGTAACCAACGGATCGGGCTGGGTGCTCATGGCTACTGCTGGTTTCAGAATAACCACAAAAGGATGCACCAGCAAAAGCGTCAGTCCCGAATTTGCAAGAGCCATACCGCTTAGGAAACCAGCAACACCAATTCCAAGCGACACCCACATATTTTCAAAACGAGAGGAAATCAACAGCATAAACGACAACACCGGCATGGATGTGAGAAAAGAGTATCCGGCAAAGCGCACCAGCGTACCTATTTCAAATGCGACCTCCGGCAAGTACGTCATGCCAATCTGTGCAAGTGTCAAGTTTTGCAGCACGATTGCAACAAAAAATATAACTGTCAGAATCAGGAATTTACACAGGTACATAGCCGAGACACTCACAGGAAGCATATACATCTTCTTAACCGCACTTCCCTTAAACTCCATGTTGTAGATCATGCAGGTAGCAACCACGATACCGAACAGGTTCAGCACCATAATCATGCCGTAAAGCTGGGTTAGCAAAACATCCATCGGGTTCAAAGGCAGATTCAGAAGTGTGTCTTTCCGCACAAGGAAATTAACAAATGCGTAAGCGGCTCCCAAAACACCAACAGCCAGTAACACGGGAATCACGCCTGTTCGCTTTTCTTTCCGAAGTTCGATTACCAGCGTTTTCATAATTTTGCCCTCTGCTTTCTGTCCATGTTGTCTTTCTCAACCATAGAAAGGAACACATCCTCCAGATTATCTGCAGCGAAGCTGGATTGCAGGGCATATTGACGTAGATCATTCATGCTGCCCTCAAACAGCAATTGTCCGTGGTTTAGAATCCCAATGTCATCCGCAATCAATTCGATTTCAGACAGCATATGAGACGAGATCAGCACCGTGCAATCATAAAGGTCTGGCAAGGATTTTACTAAATTACGGATCTCGTGGATACCAGATGGGTCAAGGCCATTGGTAGGTTCATCTAGAATCAGTATCGGCGGACGCCCCAACAGCGCCCCGGCAAGACCCAAACGCTGCTTCATTCCCAGTGAATATTTCTTTGCCAGCCGATCACCAAACTCGGTTAGCCCCACTAGTTCCAGAGCATCTTCCACTTCGGCTTTCGACAGACCCAAAATGCGGCGGATAATATCGAGATTTTCCCGCCCGGTCAGATTTGCATAGAAAGACGGCGCTTCGATGAATGAACCGATCTCTTTGAGAATGGCAATCCGATCCCCCGGAAACTGCTTCCCATCAATGGTAAAGCTGCCCTTTGTCGGTGCAGTCAGGCCCAGCAGCATTTTCATGGTCGTGGATTTTCCCGCACCGTTGGGGCCGAGAAAACCATAAATGCTGCCCTTGCGAATATGAAGTGAAACATTGTTGACCGAAGTGAAGTTCTTGTACTTCTTTGTCAACTGTTCCGTTGTAATGATATAGTCCATAGAAACATCTCCTTTCGATATTTTTATGTTACAACTTCAACCTGACATCTACATTCTCCTGTCCTTACTTTTACCTTACTTTTTAAGAAGCGAGACCGCAAAATGGACAGCTTATGATATAATAGAAACAAAGAAATCAGATTGGAGAGAATGCTATGGACAATTCTTTTTTGCATAGTAAAAGGCTCCTGTTGGTAGATGATGAGCAGGAGTTATTGAAAATGGTAACAGATATATTGAAAGATGCGGGATTTGAAACTATCCTTACCGCTATGTCAGTCAAAGATGCCATTCTGACTGCCAAAAATGAAAATCCAGATTTAATTGTTTTGGATGTTATGCTGCCGGATGGGGACGGCTTCGCTCTGATGCGGCAGCTCCGTACCTTCACCAATGTGCCGATCATTTTCTTAACAGCAAAGGACGAAGCGACAGACAAATTATCAGGATTAGGACTTGGCGCAGATGATTACATTTCAAAGCCTTTCATGCCGCAGGAATTAGTGTTACGTATCTATGCTGTATTGCGTAGAACCTATAAAGAGGATTCACCACTGCTTGTTTTAGATGGGTGTACGATTGATTTCAGTAGAGCCGAAGTCCATAAAGACGGTGAGATTATTTCCCTGACCGCCAAAGAACACACCTTGCTGGAAACCCTTGCTCGTAATGCGGGAAAGATTGTTACCGTAGATGCGCTTTGTGAAGCACTATGGGGTGATAACCCTTTTGGCTATGAAAACAGCCTCAACGCTCATGTCCGACGTGTCCGGGAAAAGATTGAAACCGATCCATCAAAACCTGTATCCCTGATAACCATCAAAGGATTAGGCTATAAGCTGATAACAAGGAAGTGATGCCATGAGATCGTTTGCAAGTTATATATCGAAACATCTTGCCTCTTTTACTGTCTTTATCTTGATATTGCTGTTTCTTAATGCGGTAGTATTCAGCCTTGCTTTTCAAAAGATTGTGACCGAGGATTATCAAAATTCTTCCCCTCAATCCATGTTGGAAATGACTGCTAATGCCGCCACACCAGAGCAATTATCGGACAATGCGGTACAAAAACTCCGTCAGAATCATATTTGGGCAATTTATCTAAACGCTAATGGGCAGTGTTATTGGTCGGTTGATTTACCCGATGAAGTGCCGGAAACTTACACCATCCAAGATGTCGCATTGTTTTCAAAAGGGTATATCGAGGATTATCCGGTTTTTGTCTGGAACACCAATGATGGGCTACTGGTATTGGGTTATCCAAAAGACAGCTATACAAAACTTACCAGCAACTACTATTCCATTGCAGCACTTAGACGGCTTCCTGCGTTTGTACTGGGAATGTTGGGGTTAGATGTGCTGTGTCTCTTTTTGGCCTACTATTTCTCCAAACGCAGGATTATTCACAATACCGAACCGATTGTATCCGCTGTGGAAATTCTGGCAAACGGGAAACCAGTTTCACTTCATATCAGCGGTGAACTATCAGAAATTGCAAGCAGTGTGAATAAGGCTTCTTCCATTTTGAACAGACAAAATGAGGCGCGAGCGAATTGGATCAGCGGCGTTTCCCATGACATCCGCACACCTCTCTCCATGATTATGGGGTATGCAGGTCGCATTGTAGAAAATGAAACTGCCAATAAGACCATCCGGGAACAGGCAGAAATAGTCCGGAAGCAAAGTTTAAAGATCAAAGAGCTGATACAAGATTTGAATTTAGTATCGCAGTTGGAATATGAAATGCAGCCACTTCACAAAGAGATGGTTCGCTTATCTAAATTGCTACGATCCTATGTAGCAGACCTATTGAACATGAGAAGTTCCGATAGGTACATTATTAGAATTGAGATTGATCCTGATGCCGAAAATGCTGTTTTGGAATGTGATGCCAGATTGATTTTGCGAGCTGTGAACAACCTTGCCCAAAACAGCATGAAACACAACCCGCAGGGCTGTGAAATCTGCTTTTCTCTTGCAACATCAAAAAATCAGCTTTTCTTGGCGGTTACAGATAATGGAACAGGGCTATCTGCAGAAAAGTTGCAAGAGCTGGAAGAAAAGCCACATTATATGGAAAGTACAGATGAACGGCTTGATTTAAGGCATGGACTTGGGTTGCTGATTGTCCAACAAATCGCCACAGCTCATAATGGCAATTTCAAACTTGCCAATGTTCTCCCCCAAGGATGTGAAGCCACTTTAATATTCCCGTATTATAGATAAGCAATGGGAAATTTTTTGATCCGTAAGAAAGCACCAGGCGTAGAGGCATACAGCCCCACGCCCGGTGTTATTAATCCATATTTGTACCTCCGACAATCTGCTATTCTCTAGGAAAATTAAAACTTATCATACGGTTAAAATTCGGGCAGTCAAAGGTTACACCAGAAATGCCATCATCAATGAAAATACTGCATTTGTAAAGCCGTTATCCGAAACGTGTTTTGTTAAAACTACTTTCTGATTAACAATGCTGTTCCCTCCAATGCGTCCGCTTAACTTAAACGGACATATAATGCGGTTATCTGTTCGTGTTTATGTGTATTTTCTGTCGGGCATTCATTCCTCCTATAATGAACGCCTGACAAACAGATTACTACTTTTATTATATTGGACTTCCTTTTTTTGTCAGTAGGCGTTTTGAGGTTTTCTGACTTTATGAGCCACTTCATCTTACCGTAGATTAGTTCAGAGCCGCTGCAAGAAATAGGCACTTCATAAAATGTACCGCCGATTTCATAAATGACTGTTTCACCTGCCAGATTTCCCTGTTTCTGCTTATAATTTGCTGTATCTTGTTCTTGTTTCCTTTCATTCCTTTCCCGTCCTTTCTTTGATTTGTAATGTGATAAGTTTCATAGCAAGCATAGAAAAAGAGTATCCTTTTCCGAAAATGCTCTGCATTTTGCTTGCTGGAAAGTTTCCCAAACTTTCTGATTTTCCTTTCACTATCTCCAACACCGAACAGAGTGATTATAAGTTATTCAATTTTTTCTTGTTTCAATACTGATGTGCTGTACCATATCTTTGCATATCTAGGAAAACTTGCGTATCAAGGCTCATTCGTTAGTAGTAAATTGATGTGTTTGTTTCCTTGAAAATGCTGATAGATACTGTGTTTTAGCAGATAATCAGATTTTTATTGTGTTTTCTTTATAAAAATTTTAAAAAACTATTGACATCTAATAATCAGTCACTTCTACAACCTAAAATTGTTCTATTATTTATTATCTTTCAATTTCTATACTTAAAGATTTTCCAGATTTATCACTTTGAAAATTTTCATAATGCCAAAAATAGAAAGGCTTTTCACAAAGTTCAAAATAAATAATTTCATCGGGTTTTTTATTTTCTATTTTTGTATTGTAAATATCTTCATCATGTACAAATCCATATAAAAAGCGACTATTGTCTGGACTGATATTTAAGTCTTGCAATCTATCACTTAATGCTAACTGTGATTTTAGTAACGACATCGTATCTTTGTCATACGGGCGGTCTTTCTTTATAACCTCATGTACACTTGTAATATGAGCATATCTCTTTTTACCATCTACTTCCTTAATTTTGAATTTTGAAAATGTCAAACTTGACTCTATATCGTTTTTTTCTGATATATACAAAACACTTTTATAGTTTTCGTTTTCAAACTCCTTTATAATCTTATCAATATGTGTTTTATATTCTTCGCCTTGTTCAAACTCAATAGAGGCACTTAACAGAGCATCCTGTATTGAGTTTGCATAATTTTTATCAGAAAGTAAACTTTCTTTTGAGTTTAAATCTTCTATTGGATAATATTTTGTTATTTCTTCCGGAACATATTTATCGTTCATTTCTGTTCTTTGTATTAAACTATTTCCACCTGTTATTTGACCTAAATATCCAAGCCCTAGAAAAACACTAAACACAAAAATAATTATTCCCAATATTATCCAAATTACCTTCTTTTGTTTAGTCATAAGATTAAGCCCTCTCAATTTATTGATTGTTAAATACAAATTTATATGTTTCTCTGTATTCACATTATACCATTTTCCACTACCCGCTACAATATTTCAAAATCTTAAGACTACTTTTTTCTGCTTTTGAAAAGCTACTTTACCGTCCATAATTTGTAAAGGGTGTCAAAGCATTGCTTACGCAACAAGCCCTTGACAAACCACAGCCTGATAAGTTTAGAGTAATCAAGCAGAAATGAAATAGTCTGCTGTTTCAAGGCAACGAAAAAGAGATACCAGCACATTTATGCAGTATTTCTAACTTAATCACACTATTCTTTTATTCGCAAGCAGGAAAACACAGGTTATTTCTTAATATCCTTTTGTTTGGGAAACTCCTGTCTCCCATTTAGAAATGGTTTGGCGAGATACTTGTAATTCCATTCCCAATTCCTCCTGCGATAATCCTTGTTTTTTTCTGATTTCGATTAATTTCTCATTAAATTTCATACGCAAAATCTTCCTTTCTGTTGTATGAGCAAAATATATCCCCAAAACGCTAGAATAACAACCAACATCTCTTGTCAATCTGTCAACCAAGTATAACATTATCTGATTTTCTTGTTTTGCTACAACTTCGATAGATAAGGTATTTATTACACTACTTCACTTACATGAAGAATGTGAGAAATATTTTGGCCATAAAAAGTAAAAGCAACTAACAGTTTTAAAAATTAAAATGGCAAGTGCCTTAAAATTCCATATTCAATTTTGGATACAAAAAAGCAGGAGACTTTTCCTGCTTAATATAATTGTGAATAATTCAGTTTATCAGTTCTGCAAACTGGAGATCTTCTTTGGAAACACTTATACAAATGAAGCATAAATAACATAAATTTCTGCAATCAAAATAATTCCGAGAACACCATCTATCATCAAATTATACTGCACATCTGTCAAAAATGTTTTAGAATGTGTCAGAAAATATTTGATCTTTTCTTTTCCAGTCAAAAGTGTAATTATAAACAACAAAATAGGAAATAAAAAAACCTCCATTTTATTTCCGAAACCATCTGCTATTCCATTTGCAAAATGAACAGGAATAATCTGAGGTAAGAAAAAGACACTTACTATTGCTAATAAAATGCCAATGCTACAAATTCCCCATGTGAATTTTCTGCTTCCTACAAGTTTCATAAAAATGCCTTCTTTCTGCAAACTCAATTTTATTGATAATATTATACTTCACCTGCTTAAAAATGCAAGATTTTTTTACCTTTCCTTAAACAAAAAGCATCTGACATTTTCAAAATGAAAATGCCTACATTAAACATTCCCCTCAATCAAATCATAACTCATATCCAAAAAGTCTAAGATTTTCGCCTCACTTACGGTTCCGTCTAACAGCATGGTGATCCAATACTTCTTATTCATGTGATACCCTGGCAGAAAACCGTACGTCTCTGTCAACAGTCCCACCATATCCGGATCACATTTCACATCGATGATGTCTACTTTCGTATCTCCTTCTAATCCCAGTCTGGATTTTTCAACCTGCATCAACACCGCATACCATTTTCCATTCGGATGCCGAAGCACTGCACTCTCCGGCGATTCCTTCCAAAGATATTCCGGAACGGTTCCGTATTGTTTCTTCACATATTCATAAATTTCTTCCCGTTTCAACTCTTCCACTCTCCATTTCTTCTATATTGATCAATCAAACGATTGTACTTTTCGTATTTTAACAGGCAGGACATCTGCCCTGCCTTCCTTTCCTATTATAGCATTGTTATTCAAACGCTACAATTCCATCTGTCACTCATTTTTTCTGTTTCTAATAAACCACCATCCCATATCCCATAATGGAATCGGAACGGATTGCATAGCTTCTTTCTCTTACCGCATCCCCGGAGTTTCCTTCTACGGTATAAACGGTTGTTCCGTCACAGCGTTCCACGATTCCCACATGGTCGCATGTTCCATCATGATCCCAGTCAAAAAAGATGATCGCACCGGGACTTGGCATACTGCCAGCCCCCTGCCATCTTCCCTGGTTTTGGAACCAGTTCTTTCCATCCGTACAAAGGGAAAACTTGGGTACAGCGCCACGTTGAATGAGTCCTGCCTGATCTGCACACCAGGACACGAAGCAGGCACACCATTCCTCCCGGCTGTCAAATCCATACCATGACCAGAACTTCTGGCCGCCTTCATTCCCCAACTGGCTTTTTGCTATGGTCACCATCTGCCCATTTCCAAAAAGTCCGGCAAACAATCCCCCGCCGGAATAATACCGAAGCACATGGGGTACATACTCTGGATCGCCATACCTTGGCCATCCATGGGCGGCTGCCTGTTCCTGGGAAAACTGCAGCGCATTGGCTTCACTATAGCCTCCATGGTTTCGGATTGCCCATGAGATATACCCATTCCCGTAATTATAGCCCTGTAAACTAAGTTTTAGCTTGTCCATATCCTGTGGGCTTTCACACCCGGCTTCCCGGACACAATCCGCATAATACTGTACGCCCACCTTGATAGAATAGTCCGCATCCTGGATTGCACCGGGTGTATTAGGATACTGGGTATTATACGGACACTCGCTGGCCTGCATGGGATCCGTTCCCCTGCCGCCACTCTCCTGCATCATGATCGCCTGGATGACAGGGACATATTCCGGGATTCCAAATTCACTGGCATACCGCTGGATCGCCGGGGTATGGGCCAGGACTTCCGCACTCAGCGGCTCACTGCTTTGGGAACTCCCAATAAACGCAGCACCGCCAATGATCCCTACAATGAGGATCAAGATCACAAATACCGTACCACCTCCTGCCATCAATGCTGCAAACGCTGCCTTTACTGCATGGGCCGCTGCTTCTGCCATAGCTTTTATCCCTTTGGCTGTTGCCTGTGCTGTCTTTTTGCTTTGCTTGGCTATCTGGACAGATCGCATGGCAGCCCGTTTTGCTTCCCTTGCCGCCCTCATGGATGTCAGCGCATGCTTTTTTTGTAAGATTGCCTGGGTTTTCACCTTCTGAGATGAAACCGGGGACGCTTTCACCATACGAGGCGCTGTTTTTACTGCCCGGTTTCCGGCTTCCTTGATCGTTTTCTCTGCTTCCGGCTTGACCTTGATGCTCCGTTTGGTTCCTGTTCGCCCTTTCTTTGCTCTTGCCTGCTCTGTCCGGGCAGATGTCCCACCGTTTCCAGTTTCCCCGTCCAAAGGGGCGGCAACCGCTTCTTTCTGCTTTTGTCTTTGTTCTTTTAACTTTTCATAGGTTTTCACTGCCAGCTTCTTTCCGCCACGATAGGCTGCAGAAGCGCTTTCTTTTCCAGCCCGCTGTTCCACTCGTTCGATCCGGTTTCCGGCATATTCCACCGGAGATTCCTCCCCGGTTTCTCTTCCTACCTTGTCTGCCGCCATCCGGGATTTTTCTTTCGTCTCCAGCATGGCAGAACGCACCAGTTCTTTAGGAAGCCGGGAGGCAGGATTGCGGATCTTCGGGTTCTGATCCCGTACCTTTTCTTTGATGTCTTTCACACACGCACCTCCCTGTACCGTCTTACCGTTCCATGCCCGGTTTCTTTTGTCTCTTCTGCTGTTTTTCCAGTTTTTCCAATTCTTTTACCGCTTCCTGTACCAGTGGATGATTGGCATAATAGGGAACACAGGACAGCAATTCCCTTCCCCTCTCACCCGTTGCTAATGGATACTCCCCTTCGTTATAAAGAGGATCGTCTGCATGGTGCAGGGAAAACTCCAAAGACGGAACCATCTGAGGGGAACGCTTGCAAAATCTCTGGTAATGCCGGAACGCCTCTTTTAAAGATGTGCATTCGATACATTCTCCCATTCCATGGAACTCCCCGCACTCTGAAGCAAGAAAGGTAATGGTTGTTTCTTCTTTCATGGCTTTCACCTCCCTTTGGAAAACTCTCCTTTATCGGATCGCTGCCTTCTGTTTTTCTTCTTTTCCAAACGGATGGGGTGCAGTTTCCTGCCGAAGCTCCTGCAAGGTATCTTTTAAAGATGCCTGTTTTCCTTGTCTTTCTTCCAGCTTCCCGATCTGCTGCTGCAATCGTTCCGTTTTCTGTTCCAGCTTATGGATGCTCCGCATGGATTGGAATAACACCTTCTGGGTTTGAAAGATGATCCCCTGTTCCGGATTGCGCTCTGTGATCTTTGCGGTATCTTTTCCGTTCATTTCCAAAAATGCGTTTTTCAGATGCCCTTTGGCAACGTGCAGTTCCTCCGCCATGCTCCCCAGACGGTCAATCTTCTGATCCATCGACAGCATGACCGTATGTAGGGAAGACTGCAGCTTTTGCAAGCCTTGGGTAAGGTGCATGCCCTTTACCGCAGAGGCAAGGGCATCTTTACCTTTTTCTTTAAAATCAAACACTGCCTGTTCTGCCCGTTCCACAAACTTTCGTTTCCATTCTCCCACCTGAAAGCGAAGTGTTTGCACCTGATGTTCTGCTTTCTGGATCGTGTTCACCGCAAAGAGTTTGACCTTGTTTTCCTGCATCACGCCCAGTTGCTTCTTCACTTCTCCCAGTTCCTTCAAGACGGTTCCGAGCTGCATTTCCATGGTGTCAATATGATCTGCCATGCGGATCACATCCCCTTTTTCCTGCTCCATGCCCTGTTGTTCCAAAAGCTCCAGCAATGCCCGGATACTGTCCTGCTCCCGAAGCGGTCCTCTCGTTTCCTGGATTCCCACTGTTTTTCCTTCTTCCATTTACATTCCCTCCTTCCCAAAAGAATGCTGCCGAAGAACATTCAGCAGCACCCTCAAAAATATCTTTTTTACTAGCATTCCCCTGGTTTTGTCGTCATCAAGCGGTACAGCTTCGTGTTCTTCGGGAAGCTGTTCTCAAATGGCACAAGATTTCCGGAACAGCGGATCAGACCTTTCCCTGCGCCTACATTGGTGATATAGGATAACTGATTCTCGGAAATGTTCAAAAGGACGGCCAGTTCATCCCGGTCTGTGGCAGCCTGGTTCAAAAGGATCAGAAACTCACTGTTTGCCAGCATGAGCCTTGCCGTATCCGATTTCAAAAGTTCCTCTACGTTCTGCGTTAAACTTGTAACAAACCCATGGTATTTACGGATTCTCTTGTAGAGCCGGTAGAAAAAGTCCGCACTGTACTGATACCGGAACAACAGGTAAAACT
>OBZG01000670.1_pt1 | contig 20857 bp, 21 predicted proteins | sample 1550701 | NCBI WGS metagenome assembly OBZG01 (sample SAMEA2580229, study PRJEB22360) | human gut metagenome | biome: human gut; feature: human-associated habitat; material: faeces | place: Denmark | collected 2008/2010
GAGGTGTATAGGAAACAATATCCCCGGGGGGCACCCCCGCCGCCGTCGTGGCTGCATAGGGCAGCTGGGTGGCTACATGGTTCACATGGCTGCAATGGGCGCCTGCAGAGGCCATGATGGTGGTATCCGAGATGGGGGAGCAGTGGTCGCCGCACACTGCGCCGGACAGGCAGGCGGCGATGGAGACCACCAGCATCTCCCCTTGGGGGAAGGCGTGGCAGACGATGGGCACCAGGATGGAGAAGGTGCCCCAGGAGGTGCCGGTGGCAAAAGCCAGGAACACCGCCACCAGGAAGATCAGACCCGGCAGCAGGTACTGCAGCGCAGCGGCGTTGCCGTTCAGCAGGTCGGCCACAAAATACTTGGCGCCCAGCAGGCTGGTCATGCCGGACAAGGTCCAGGCCAGGGTCAAAATCAGCATGGGGCTGACCATGGCTTTGAAGCCTTCCGGGATGCAGGCGGCAAAATCCTCAAAGCTCATCACGCCCCGCACCTGGTAGAATACAAAGGTGAACATCAGCGCGATGCTGCTGCCCATCACCAGGCTCATGGAGGCGTTGCACCCGGCAAAGGCGGAGATAAAGTCCACCCCGTCAAAGAAACCGCCGGTGTATACCATGCTGAATACACAGGAGGCGATCAGCACCAGCACCGGGGCCACCAGGTCGATCACATGGCCGCGGATCTCGGTGTCGGTGTCCACGTCGTTGCCAAAGGGACGCTCCGGCGTGGTAAACAGATCGCCCGCCCGGGCATTGTCCTCATGGGTGCGCATGGGGCCGTAGTCGGTAGCGGTAAAGATCAAAAACAAGCTCATCACCATGGTCAGAATGGCGTAATAGTTATAAGGGATGGTGCGCAGGAACATGGTAAAGCCGTTGATGCCGGAGCCTTCCGGCACAGAGGAGGTCACCGCAGCGGCCCAGCTGGACACCGGTGCAATGATGCAGATGGGCGCAGCGGTGGAGTCGATGAGATAGGCCAGCTTTGCCCGGGAAACATTCTGCCGGTCAGTCACCGGGCGCATCACCGAGCCCACGGTCAGGCAGTTGAAATAGTCGTCCACAAAGATCAGCACGCCCAGCATCAGGGTGGCCAGCTGCGCCCCGGCCCGGGTGTGGATGTGGCTGGAGGCCCACCGCCCAAAGGCGGCGCTGCCGCCGGCTTTGTTCATCAGTGCCACCAGGATGCCCAGCATCACCAGAAATACCAGGATGCCTACATTGGAGGGGTCGGCCAGCTTGTACACCATGCCCCCCTCGGTGTGGAAGAACAGGGTGTTTACCGCCAGCTCCAGGTTGCCGTTGGCGTACAGCAGTGCGCCGGATGCAATGCCCACCAGCAGCGAGGTGTAGACCTCTTTGGTGATCAGCGCCAGTACGATGGCGATCACCGGGGGCAGCAGGCTGAGCATCGTGCTGTATACGGCGCAGGTATAGTTGGCAGGATCGGCGATCTTGCCGGGGGTGGCAGCAGTGCACATGGCCAGCAGGCCAAACACCAGCAGGGCAGCCACCCAGGACAGGTTGTGTTTTTTCATGGTTTTGCGATTCCTCTTACACTTCGGTTTTTTCAGTGTCCGGCGGGGCAGACTACACTACCACCAGGATAGCAAAGGGGGTGTGGGCTGCGCCGGATTATAAAGCACTATATTTTGAGATGTTCCGCGCCAGCGAGCAGGCCATCCGTTTATTACAGGATGCCCAGGCCCGTGCCGAGCAGGAGCTGCTGCAGGACGGGCCGCCGCCGCTGCATCTGCCGCCGCGGGACAAAGATCAGCAGGACTGACCCTGCTTTTTGGCCTGCGCCTTTTTCATGAACTTTTCGTTCTGGATGATGAACCGCTGGTGGACGCCGCACCCCACCGGGCCGGTCTCGTCCCGCATACGCACCTGGAACACCAGGCGACGGCCGTCCACTTCCACCAGCTCGCTTTCGCAGATCACGGTCATGCCCAGCGGGGTGGGGGCGCTGTGGTCCAGCTCCATCCGGGTGCCGACGGTGCTGCAGCCCTCCTCCAGGTGGGGCGCAACGCTCTGCCAGCAGGTCTTTTCGGCCAGAGCCACCAGCGCCGGGGTCGCAAAGACCTCCAGCGTGCCGCTGCCCATGGCCAAAGCGGTATTTTCAGCGCTAACGGCCTGCTGTTCCAGGCCCTTGATGCCAACTTCCAACATTTGTTTTTCCTCCCTCATTGCCGGGCCGCCCGGTCCGACGATAAAATATTTGAACTATTTCTTAGGATACCACATTTTTTGCATTTGCGCACCTGGTTTCGATGATTTTTTCAAAGAAAGGCCGGAAAATTGAGAAGATCTGGCGGACGGAACCGCTGGGGAGGGAGCATGGGCAATGGTGTGCAGGCCGGCGCAGCGGGCAGGGAACACAGACTGCCAAAATGCAAACTTGTGGCGTTTTATCAAGAAAAATATTTTTTTATGAAAAACTCTTGACAGGGCGGGGACACCGTGGTATCCTGAACACATGAACAGTTGAGCATATGTTCATCGCAACAAAAAGGAGGGACCTTTATGCAGCAGGAGCATCTGCCCCCCGCACCGGAGGGGACTGTGCCGGAGGATGAGGTGCTGTACGCTTTGGCGGATCTGTTCCGGGTCTTTGGAGACTCGTCCCGGATCAAGATCCTCTATGCTTTGCACGACACCGAACTTTGTGTGCAGGATATCGCCGCCGCAGTGCAGATGAGCCAGTCGGCGGTCAGCCATCAGCTCCGGGTGCTGAAGGACTCCAAGCTGGTGCGTTTCCGCCGGGAAGGCAAGACCGTATACTACGCGCTGGACGATGACCATGTGCGCAGCATCCTTTCAATGGGGATGGAACACGTAGAGGAATGACCGGCAGCCCCGCTGCCGTCATAAAAAACAGAAAGGCTGGACTTTTATTATGAAAAAGACCTATAAGATCGAAGTGGACTGCGCCAACTGCGCTGCCAAGATGGAACAGGCTGCCGCCGGTGTGTCCGGTGTGGCAAACGCAACGGTCAGCTTTATGACCCAGAAGATGAATGTGGAGTTTGCGGAGGGCGTTGACCCCCACGCCACGATGCAGAATGTGCTGGCCGCCTGCAAAAAGGTGGAGGACGACTGCGAGATCTTCGGGATCTGAGCAGATTCGAGCAGACGGCCCCGTTTTTGCAACAGAAACGGGGCTGTTTTGCGCTCAAAATCCATGAGTTTTCAACATTTTCCACGGTGTTTTCCACTGTGGATGTGAAAAATCCAAAAATAAAACGGAAAAAAGTCCTTTTCTGGAAGAAAAACTTTGTGGAAAAATCGGGGAAAAACTGTACGGCCCTTTTGAACAGGGAGGAGGACCTGCCATGAACAAGAAACAAAAAAAGAACCTGCGCCGTATCCTGATCGCCCTGGCGCTGGTGATCGCAGCGGCATTTCTGCCGCCGCTGCCCGATGCCGTCCGGCTGGTGGTTTATCTGGTGCCCTATTTTGTGGTGGGCTGGGATGTGCTGCGCAAGGCGGTCATCGGTGTGCGCAACCGCCAGCCCTTTGACGAGTGCTTCCTGATGGCGGTGGCTACAGTGGGCGCATTCCTGCTGGGAGAATATGCAGAGGCTTGTGCCGTCATGCTGTTCTACCAGGTGGGCGAGCTGTTCCAGTCGGTGGCAGTGGGCAAGAGCCGCCGCAGCATCGCTGCGCTGATGGATATCCGCCCGGATTACGCCAACCTCTGTCAGCCGGACGGCACCGTTGCCCAGGTGGACCCGGAGGAGGTGCCGGTGGGCGCTGAGATCCAGGTGCAGCCCGGCGAGCGGGTGCCCCTGGATGGCGTGGTGCTGGAGGGCACGTCGGCGCTGAACACCGCCGCCCTTACCGGCGAGAGCCTGCCCCGGGATGTGGAGCCCGGCGCCAACGTGATCAGCGGCTGCGTCAATATGACCGGTCTGCTGCGGGTGCGCACCACCAAGCCCTATGGCGAATCCACCGTGGCGAAGATCCTGGATCTGGTGGAGAATTCCAGCATGAAAAAAGCCCGGGCGGAGAATTTTATTGCTCGGTTTGCCCGGGTGTATACGCCGGCAGTCTGCTATGCTGCGCTGGCGCTGGCTGTGCTGCCCCCGGTGGTGCTGATGCTGCTGGGTCAGCCTGCACAGCTGGGAGATTGGATCTACCGGGCGCTGACCTTCCTGGTCATCTCCTGCCCCTGTGCCTTGGTCATCTCGGTCCCCCTCAGCTTCTTTGGCGGCATCGGCGGTGCCAGTGCCCGCGGCATCCTGGTCAAGGGTTCCACCTATCTGGAGGAGCTGTCCAAGGCGGAGATCGTGGTCTTTGATAAGACCGGTACCCTGACCCAGGGCGCTTTCCATGTGACCGAGGTCTGCCCCGCAGAGGGCATCACCCGGGAGCAGCTGCTGGAGTCGGCTGCCCTGATCGAAAGCTGGTCCAAGCACCCCATCGCCCAGAGCATCCGGGAAAGCTGGGCTCAGCCCCTGGACGCCGCCCGCATCACCGATGTGGAGGAGCTGGGCGGACACGGCATCCAGGCTAAGCTGGATGGCCGCCCCGCTGCCGCAGGCAATGCCCGCCTGATGGAAAAGCTGGGCCTGACCGTCCCCGCTGTAAACCAGGCAGGCACGGTGGTGCATCTGGCGCTGGATGGCCGCTACGCCGGGTATCTGTGCATTGCGGATACCGTCAAGCCCACCAGCCAGAAGGCCATTGCCGGGCTGAAAAAGGCCGGTGTGCGCCGCACCGTGATGCTGACCGGCGATGCAGAGCCGGTGGCGGCTGCGGTAGCCCAGCAGCTGGGTCTGGACGAATACCATGCCGGGCTGCTGCCGGGGGATAAGGTGGACCAGGTAGAAAAACTGCTGGAAGAGCGTTCTCCCTCCGGACGGCTGGTCTTTGTGGGCGACGGCATCAACGATGCGCCGGTGCTGTCCCGTGCAGATATCGGCATTGCAATGGGTGCGCTGGGGTCGGATGCTGCCATTGAAGCCGCAGACGTGGTGCTGATGGACGACGACCCGGCTAAGATCACGCTGGCTATGCGGATCGCCCGCCGGACCCTGAACATCGTACATCAGAACATCGTCTTTGCCCTGGGTGTCAAGGCGGTCTGCCTGGTGCTGGGAGCCGCGGGCATCGGCGGGATGTGGATCGCCATTTTTGCAGATGTGGGTGTTACGGTGCTGGCTGTGCTGAACGCAGTGCGGGCACTGTATACAAAGGATCTGCACTAAGTCAAAAAACGCTGCTGCGCCCTCGTCGGAGCTTTTGCCCCGGCGGGGGCGTTTTTTGCTCAAAATCGGCAAAAAGTTAACAATCTGCTCGAAAACACTTGACAGATGTAGAAAGAATATGTACATTAGTTGTGATTAAGACGCATCTGAAAACCCCAAAATGCAACAAAGCCCCCGTGGGGCCGCACTGGGAGGCTGTCAGATACATCCTAAAAAGAACGCATAATATGTCAAGGAGGAAGAATGGATATGCTGAAAGGCAAAGTGGCCGTTGTTACAGGCGGCACCCGAGGGATCGGGTATTCGATCGTAGAGGCCTTCCTGCGCAACGGCGCAACGGTGGTGCTGCTGGGCTCCCGCCAGGAGACGGTGGACAAGGCTCTGGCCTCCCTGAAAGAGGCTGACCCTGCCTGGCCGGTGGAGGGTTTTGCCCCGAAGCTGGACGATTACAACGCCATGCGGGAGCTGTTTGCCCAGCTGCATGAAAAGTATGGCCGCATCGATATCCTGGTGAACAACGCCGGTGTCTCCGCCCGGGAGAGCCTGTACACCTACGACCCCACCGACTTTGACTGGGTCATGGACCTGAACGTCAACTCGGTGTTCTACGCCTGCCGTGCCGTGGCCCCCATCATGAAGGCACAGGGCGGCGGTGTGATCCTGAACACCAGCTCCATGGTCAGCCTGTATGGCCAGGCCGCCGGCGCTGCCTACCCCACCAGTAAGTGGGCCATCAACGGCCTGACCAAGAGCCTGGCCCGTGAGCTTGGCCCCGACGGCATCCGTGTGAACGCAGTGGCCCCCGGTGTCACCCGCACCGATATGGTGGCCGCCCTGCCCAAGGAGATGGTGGACCGCATCAGCGCCCCCATCCCCCTGCGCCGCATGGGCGAGCCGGAGGAAGTGGCCAACGCCTTCCTCTTCCTGGCCAGCGATATGGCCAGCTATATCACCGGCGCAGTCCTCAGCGTGGACGGCGCAGCCATGAGCTGATACCCCCCAAAAAAACAGCAGATGCCTCCCCGGCTGGGGAGGCATCTGTTTTTTGTCTAAACGCTTATGCACTCACTTGCAGGGCCTGCGCCAAAAACTCCGCCTGCTCCTGGCTGACCTGCGCTGCGTCCAATTCTATTGCAGCAAAGACCCCCTGCTCGGAATTGTGGGATAAGATGCCCCAGTTTTGCTGCTGCGGTGCGTCGGCGCCGTCCTGGTACAGCACCTGGGTCAGGAGGGTGCTGCCCGTGTCCGTCTGGCAGAAAGGCTGCGTGGCGGCATCCACCGCAAAACGGTAGACCGAACCCATGCGCACGCTCGCATAGATTGCAGCCGGGCTCTCCCCCTCGGCAGGGTCATAGGCTTGGCAGCCGACAGCGCCCACCAGGTCGCCGTCCTCGTTTTGCAGGATATAGAGGACAGAGGGGAGGGTGAGCAGAAGCGGGTCGGGCCTCTGCTGGGCTTTGGCGGCCTGCCAGCCTGCGGGCAGCTGGAGGTGCACCTGGATCTTCTGCTCACCCATCGCAAAGGGGAGGGTCACGCTCTGCGGCGCTTGCGGCCTGCGCCCCCGGCTTTGAAAAAAGAGGAGGCCCAAGCAGCCGAGAAGCAGAAGAGTAAGGAATAAAATGACGACACGACTATATTTTCGTTGCGGTGCAGAGTCATTACGAATTCTCATTTTATTTAAAGGATTTACCCTTCGATTCTTACAGTGTGGACATTCGGGTTGTTATAGGAGGAATTATCATAGTAATAATGAATGATGTCCTTCCAATTTCTTCCTTGACGTGCAAGATAATTTGACCCATTTTGTCGCAATTGACCACTAGACTGTCCATCGCCATTATTGGAACCTGCAAAGTAAGCAGTGTAGAAAAGCTTCCCATCGAAACTCACAATGTGATTCCCTTTTGTGCTAGATATTGCATTAGTGATCTCGGATTTCTTTGTATAAGTGCTTTTGTATGCCACATCACCATATTTTAGATCACAGCCTTCACTTGCACGATATCCCGCCACGTGTGCCCACCATCCACACATTTTTATGGCCATCACATTTGCCTTTATAGCATCGGTAGCATAATTCATGTTCCCGATTTCATTATACGTTACATTTTCTTGAAAAGTTGTAAAATTAACTCGTTCTATGTTTCCGAGTTCATTTTTTACAGTTAACGTTGATGGCTGCGGCTCAAAATTAACCATTCCATAACTGATACGAGGAGATTGAATTTCAGGAGGGATACTACATAATTCGGAAGGACATCCACATATACCGCCAATTCCCCATTTCCCATTTTCATAGATCAATAAGATTAAATGGAAGTTTAATCCATTTCCAAAATAGCCGCGATTTGATGTTTTCATTTTTGTGACGGTTCGGTAGCACATATAACCCGTATTTGACTGAAAGAATTTGGAGAATTCGACGTATTTTGGGGAATAATTTTTATCAACCTGCTCGGCAAACACTAATTCAGCACTATCAATGTCTAATAAACCGAGTCGATTGGCTCTGTTGGACGGACTAGAGGCGAAATTTCTATAGTATGCTCTTACGCTGTCGGTAAAGTAATCAGTCCAGGATAAATAGTCGTTAGATTGAAAGGATTGAAAAAACTCGGACAGCATAGTTTCTATAGGTTGAGTTGCTTCAAATGCTGCCACAGATGGGCATGTTTTTTGCAGAAAGCACAAGCCAGCTAAAGCGGCAGTGCTTTTCATAAATGTACGACGATTGAAAATGGAAGTGCTATACATATAAAAGCTCCTTTCTGTTTTATTAAGTTTTGTGGTTAAACTTGGCTAATAATTCATTGGTATCACCCGCCGTATCAAAAATTTGCACGGAATGCTAAGTACTTTCCCGGTAAAAGATGCTATAATGAAAAAATAAGCCGGAATCGAACAAGGAGGTAAGCTTATGCCAACGATGTTTGTGGGGGACTATATCAAACGCCGCCGCAAGGAACTGGAACTGACACAAGAGCAGCTGTGTGAAGGCATCTGCGATGCAACAACGGTTTCTCGCCTTGAGACTGGCTTTCAGGCACCACGGCGCACGATACTCAACGCCCTGCTGCAGCGGCTGGGCCTGCCTGAGACCCGTTATTTTGCGGTGGTGACAAAAAGCGAGCTGGACTTGGAAACGCTGGAAAAAGAGATCGTTGCCTGTCATGTACAAAAACATTGGCAGGAGGGCTGGGCGAAGCTTGAGAAGCTGCGGGAGATAGCGGAGCCAGAAGACACTCTGACCTGGCAGTTTATCCTGCGCAGTGAGGCGCTGCTGGGAGGGCGTACCGGGCGCTATACCTATGACCAGCAGCGGGAACGTTTGCTCTGCGCCCTGCGTCTGACCGTGCCGCGCTTTACACTGGAGAGTATAGACCAGTTTTTGTATACGGTAGAAGAGATCAAGATACTGAATCAAATTGCCAACAGCTATTCTCGCTCTGGCCAGCTGGAGCAAACGCAAAAGATCCAACGTGTGCTGGTAGAATATGTTCGTATCCACTATCAGGAGCTGTTGGAGCAAAGCGAGCTTCTTTCTATGCTGCTGCAAAACTATGCACACACCCTGTGCCGGAAAAAGGAGTATAAAGCAAGCATTGCCGTATGCGAAGAGGGGAGAAAAGCAAGCTTGCAGTATGGACATTGCCGGTATTTCCCGGCATTTTTTGCGATCATGGCGGAGTGCTATTTTTTTCTGGAAGACCCTGCATCCAGTGCGGACTGCTATATCAAGGCATATTACTTGTATGAGACTACAGAGGACTGGGAGAATCTTCAGCTGATCCGTCAGGAAGCAAAGGAACGATTAGGGCTAGCGCTTCCAGTGGATCAGACACAGTCATCGGTCAGATCAATAAGGTGAAACTGTACATCGGGAGCGTCTTCTGCGGATTCATCCTCTTGAACAAAAGAGGGGAGCTCGCCTTTTTCTTCCGAGGAAAGTTGCTCTGAGTATTCTGCATGGGTGTGCAGAGGAGAGAAGCCCATGCACAAGGACAATGCGGCAAGGAGTTTTTTCATAGGGATGCTCCTTTAGGATGATGCTGTGTTGAGGAAGCATTGTTTTCCTGATCATAGCAGAGACTGTCCCCTGTTTCCATAGCGTTATAGGAAAGTTCTATAAAACGAAAAACTCCGGGCGGGATTTTGTCTGCACAGAGTTTTTTTTTGCGATAAAATACAAAGGGGGTCAAAACTGCCCCGCTCAGTGATAGAAGGTGTCGAAGTTCACCTGGCGGTAGAAGCGCTGCTGTAACTGGTCAAAGCTGTCGCAGCCCTGGGCCAGCAGCCACATGATCTTGGTCACAACGGCTTCGATGGTCATGTCGTGGGCCTCCAAAAAGCGGAAGCGGTCCCGCACACGTTTGCCCACTTCGTAGATGCCCACGTCGCTGCCCTCGTAGGTCACCTGGGTGGTGAGGATCAGCACCTTGCCGGTCTGGTCGTAGTCGCCCAGGCCCTGGGCAAAGGCGTCCATCAGACGCTGGGGCACGCCGCCCACGCCAAAGCTCTCCACGATCACGCAGTCGTACTGGCGGAAGATCTCCGGGATCAGCTCTGGCCCAAGGCCGGGGGTCAGTTTCAGCAAAAAGACACGGGGGTTCAGCGCACGGCCAAACTCCACCGGACCGGCAGGCCAGGGAGAGGGGATAAACCGTACCAAACGATCCCCCTGCACCTGGGCCAGGGTGGGGAAGTTGACCGATGCAAAGGCGTCGTAGCTGATGGTCTTGTCCTTTTTGGCCCGGGTCCCGGCGATGACCTGCCCGCCAAATACCACCATGACCCCTCGGCTGCCCGGGTCCAGGGCGCAGATCACGCTGTCCCGCAGGTTCTTTTTTGCGTCGGTGATCTCGTGGGAGATGGGCTGCTGTGCGCCGGTAAGGATGATGGGCTTGTCGGCGTTTTGGATCAGATAGGACAGCGCCGCTGCGGAGTAAGCCAGCGTGTCGGTGCCGTGGCAGATGATGAAGCCGTCATACAGGGCATAGTTCTCCTGTACGGCACGGGCCATGGACAGCCAATGCTCCGGGCCGAGGTCGGTGCTGTCGATGCTGCACAAAGCCAGGGTCTCCGGCTGGCACAGCTCCTGCAGACCTGGCAGGTGCGCCAGCAGCTCCTGGCTGGAAAGCACCGGTTTCAGCCCCTGGTCAGTGCGTACACTGGCAATGGTGCCGCCGGTGGTGATAAAAAGCAAACGCTGCTTGGACATAGGATGCATGCCCTCCTGTTGGTGGATTTTTTAAGAAAAAGAAAACAAAAAAGTGTTTTGTATAGTTGGAAAATCGTCCTCAGCCCGTTTTGTAAGGGGCGCTTTCAGGGACGAACCCTCTCAGTCTCGCTGCGCTCGACAGCTGTTCCCCTTTTTGTCGCCTGCCGGCGACATCTTCCCCCGGCCGGGGGAAGTCTTTCCACTCAGGGGGAGCCCTTGGCAGAACCGGCAGGTCTCGTCCTCATTCGTTAACGACAGAAGAAGTTGACCTGTAAAGCATAAACTTTACGCCTCTGCCAAAGCCTCCACCTTCGGGGGAGGTGGCACGGCGAAGCCGTGACGGAGAGGGTGTCTCCCAATCGGAGCTATCCGCTGGCTCAGCGGAACGTCCCGCTTATAGCGTGATTTTTAGAAGATGCAAAAAGCAAGAACGCAGGACTTCCTGTTTTTATGAATACTGTACCGGAGCAGGTTCCTTATTCCTCAGTATAGCATAGTCGGCCCTGCAAGAAAAGCGAAAGATTTTGGCCGAAGGGTCACAGCGGAAAACGCTCCGGACCGTTATCGCTTTGGGGTGGCTGATATCTGCTGTTTTGGGATTTGCAGAAAACCTGAAAAAATAAAGGTCACGCATTTTTTGCAACTCAGTTACGGAAAAACGCCCGGAATGGTGTATAATAGAACGGTAAGACCGATACTCTGCCCACAGGATGGGCTGCTGATAGAGCGGCATCTGCGCCGCAGGAGGTTCCTATGTCCAAGGTCGTTATTGTTGGTTCTGGCCCGGCAGGTGTGTCTGCCGCTCTGTATACTGCCCGTGCAGGGGTGGAGACCACCGTCCTCACCAAAGGCCCCGGTACGCTGGAGCGGGCGGAGCGGATCGAGAATTACTATGGCTTTGCTGAGCCGGTCACCGGGGCAGAGCTGGCCCGCCGGGGCATCGAGGGCGCCAAAGCCGTAGGCGTGCAGTTTGTTCAGGCCGAGGCGGTGGGCATCACCTATACCGACCGCCTTACCGTGGAGACGCTGGACGGTCAGTGGCCCGCAGATGCGGTGATCCTGGCCACCGGCGCTTCCCGGGCTGTGCCCCGCATCCCTGGTCTGACTGCGCTGGAGGGCAAGGGGGTCAGCTACTGTGCCACCTGCGATGCCTTTTTCTACCGGGGCAAGCAGGTCACGGTGCTGGGCAGCGGAGAGTATGCCCTGCATGAGGCGCAGACCCTGCTGCCGGTGGCGGCACAGGTCACGGTGCTGACCAATGGCGAGGCCCCGGCGGCGGATTTCCCGCCGCAGATCACGGTGCGCACCGAGAAGATCGCCCGCCTGGAGGGGGAGCAGCGGCTCTCCGGCATCCAGCTGGACAGCGGCGAGATCCTCCCCGCCGACGGCCTGTTTGTGGCGCTGGGCGTGGCAGGCAGCACCGCCCTGGCCCGGAAGATCGGCGCCGCGGTGGAGGGCAACCGCATCCTGACCGATGGGCGGATGATGACCACGGTGCCTGGCTTGTTTGCTGCCGGTGACTGCACCGGCGGTCTGCTGCAGGTGGCCAAGGCCGTCTATGAGGGGGCGCTGGCGGGTACGGAAGCCGCAAAAGCGCTGAGAAAGGGTGAGTTCTGATGCTGGATACAAAACAGCCCTGCCGTGCCCGGCCCGGGTGCCTGGCCTGCGGTTTCCCGTTCTGGTCCAAGCTCACGGCAGACCAGCAGGACGCTCTGTGCCGCGCGACCCGGCCGGTGCAGTACCCCAAGGGGGCACGGGTCCATAGCCCGCTGGAAAGCTGCGTGGGCATCCTGCTGCTGCGCTCCGGTCAGCTGCGGGCCTATATCCTGTCGGAGGACGGACGGGACATTACCCTCTACCGGCTTTTTGCCGGGGAGGTGTGTATCATGTCCGCTTCCTGCGTGCTGGACTCGGTCAACTTTGACCTGTATATCGATGCGGAGGAGGACACCGAGGCATACTGCATCGGGGCGGGCGCCTTCCGCAGTCTGATGCAGCAGAATGTGGAGGTGCGCTGCTACGCCTACCAGATGACGGCGGAGCGCTTCTCGGATACCATGTGGACCATGCAGCAGATCCTGTTTATGAGCGCAGACCGCCGCCTGGCGATCCTTTTGACCGATGAGCTGGCAAAGACCGGCGGCGACCAACTGCGGATGACCCATGACCAGATCGCCCGCTATATGGGCAGCGCCCGGGAGGTGGTCAGCCGCCTTTTGAAGTATTTTGCCCAGGAGGGCATCGTTTCCCTCTCCCGGGGCGGGCTGACCGTGTTGGATAAGCCCCGGCTCAAGCGCATCGCGCAGGGGGAGAAATAAGCCTTTGCAAACTGTTTTTTCCACAAGCGAACTACTTTTGGTGGAAAAAGCAGCAGGTTTTCTGCAAAAAGACCGGAGGCCCTTTCCCGCAAGAAAACAAAAAGCGCCGTGTGAGAACACACGGCGCTTTTTGTTTTCTTAGCCCTGGCAGCCCTGCTCCTCCCAGTCGCCAAAGTCCTTGGGGTCGGCGATCTTGGAAGTGTCGAAGTTGCCGTTCTCATCGGTGGGGGCCACAGCGGGGCCTGCTTCCACCGGGTTTACGATGGGGGCATCGGCGCAGGCAGGGCCGTCGGCCTCCGTGGAGGGGATGGTCACAGGCTGTGCCTCCGGCTCAGCGGGGGCCTGCTCCGGTGCTGCCTCTGCGGGGGCAGCTTCGCCCTCGGCATAGGCGGCGGCGGTCTTTTCTGCCTCGCTGGGGTCGGTCTCGGCCTCATCGGGGAACTCCACTGTCTCGACCTGCAGGGGGTCCTTCTTGCGGGTCAGCAGTTTGTCCAGCGCCAGGATGGCAGCGCCGGTGGCGGCCACAGCCGCAGCAGCGCCCAGAACACGGAATAGGACTTTCATCTTAAATACCTCCTTGAAGAACGGTCAGAGAGGGGGACTCTCCACAGCAGCGGCAGCCGTGTGGCAGCCGCAGGGAAACAAATTACGAGAAGGTCACCACGTCGTCCGCAGGCTTTGTGCCCGGCTCCACGGACAGTGCGGTCAGCACCGGGCCTTTGCCCCGGTAGATGTTGTGGAACTTGTAGCTCACCTTGGCGGTCAGGGTGATCCAGGAACGCTGTTCCAGGGCCTTGTAGCCGTCGTAAACACAGGGGAAGCCCACAAACTGAATGTCCTGCACGCAGCAGGTCATGGCGAACCGGCCGGGGACAAAACTGTTTTTGCCGGCCCGGTTGGTCTGGCATACCTGCGCCAGGAAACGCACCGTTTTGCCGGCGTATTTCTCCGGCTCGTCCTGGCAGTCCATATACCAGATGCCAAAATCTTCGTCCTGGATCTCGATGATGGGGGCGTTCAGGTCAAAGGGCAGCGGGTCGGGGATGTCGTCGTAAGCTACGCTGCCGTCCGCAAACTCATAGGCGATATCGCACTTGCGGGAGGCCTGGCGCACCAGCTTGTGCAGCTCCTGCCGGGCGGCGTCGTTGTTCACGGCCTCGGCACGGTTGAACACCACCAGCTCGCTGCGGGCCAGCTTGTCCAGCATCAGCCCGCGCATGGCGTTATCTCGGGAGTAGGTCAGGGCGGTGGTGCCGTCGGCAGTGGCGATGCACTGGTATACGATCCAGTTCTGGGGCAGGCCCTCGGCCAGCTGCTGCATGGTCCACATACCGTTGTACTCGATCACCACCCGTCCGGCGTCCGCCTGCTTTTCCAGGCGGGTCAGGTTCTGGGGGTTCAGCTCCGAAACATCCTCCAGCACCGACACCGTCACGCCGGGGATGGCGAATTTCTCCGGGGCGTATTCTTCCTCGCCCTCTTCGCACACCAGCAGCAGGGTCTTGTCGCCGGAGTCGAAGTTGGGGTCCTCAAAGGTCTCCTGGATGAACTTGGTCTTGCCGCTCTCCAAAAAACCGACAAACAGATAAACAGGGATCTCTCTTGCCATAGCAGGTGCTCCTTCCCTCAGCAGCCGAACAGTGCCGCAATGGCGGCTTCGTCCAGCTTGGAGCCGATGACCACCAGCTTGCCGCCGATGTCTGCATTGTGGGCGCGCACCTCATGCTCGCCGGGCACATAATCGAACTCCAGCCAGCCGTCGGCGCCGCCGTCCACGATGCCCTTGGAACGCAGGATCATGCCATACTTGCCGCTGTCCAGCTCATCCAGGGCGTGTTCGATCTCGGCCTTGCTGAAGCGGCGGGCCGTCTCGACGCCCCAGCTGGTAAACACCTCATCGGCGTGGTGGTCATGATGATGGCCGCAGCAGCACTCACCGTCATGGTCGTGGTGATGCTCATGCTCGTGGTCATGGCCGCAGCAGCACTCGCCGTCGTGGTCGTGGTGATGCTCATGCTCATGGTTGTGGCCGCAGCAGCACTCGCCGTCGTGGTCGTGGTGATGCTCATGCTCATGGTTGTGGCCGCAGCAGCACTCACCGTCGTGGTCGTGGTGATGCTCATGCTCGTGGTCGTGACCGCAGCAGCACTCGCCGTCATGGTCGTGGTGGTGCTCATGCTCGTGGTCATGGCCGCAGCAGCACTCGCCGTCGTGGTCGTGGTGGTGCTCATGCTCGTGGTCATGGCCGCAGCAGCACTCACCGTCATGGTCGTGATGATGGTGCTCGTGCTCATGCTCGTGCTCAGCGTTAGCCTGGGCAGCCATCGCCACCAGCTCCGCCTTGAAATCGGACTGGGTGGACATAGCCTTCAGGATCTGCTCGCCGGTCAGGTTGTTCCAATCGGTGGTCACGATGGTGGCGGTGGGGTTCTTCTGGCGCAGCAGGGCTACGGCAGCTGCCACCTTGTCCTCCGGGGCGGTCTGGGTGCGGCTGAGCAGGATGCAGCTGGCGTGGCTCACCTGGTCGTCGTAGAACTCGCCAAAGTTCTTCATATACAGCTTGACCTTGTTTACGTCTGCTACGGTAACAAAGCTGTTCAGCTCCACATCCAGGTGCTCGGACACACCTTCCACAGCACGGGTCACGTCGGACAGCTTGCCCACGCCGGACGGCTCGATGAGGATGCGGTCCGGGTGGTACTGCTCCACCACCTGCTGCAGGGCGGTGCGGAAATCGCCCACCAGAGAGCAGCAGATGCAGCCGGCGTTCAGCTCATTGATGCGGATGCCGGACTGCTGCAAAAAGCCGCCGTCAATGCCGATCTCGCCAAATTCGTTCTCGATCAGCACGATCTGCTGTCCGGCAAAGGACTCCTGGATCAGCTTTTTGATAAGAGTGGTCTTACCGGCGCCCAAAAAGCCGGAGAAAATATCGATCTTGGTCATGTTTATGCTTCCTTCTTTCTCTTGAACGTACCGCGTACGTCCTCCTCAGGCAAAAACGATCATCGGGGGCCGCAATTTGTCTCCCCCGTGAAACTTCGATACCTCTATTATAGCAAGGCTGTCAATGCCAAAAGGGCTTTTTTCAAGAAATAATTGTAACATTTCTGAGAGAACAGGCAAAAAGACCAGCCTGCCGGTGTGACAAGGGGAACTGCCTGCCATCGGGGGAAAAGGGGGCGGGGGAACAAAACGGGGCCATGCGTATCGCAAGGCCCCGTTCAACGGTTTACAGGTCGTATTTTCAAAAAGTGCTCAGCCGGTCTGCTGCGCAAGCCACTGGCCCATGGATTGGGTCAGCTCCGGGGTCTCGGCGGTGAACCAGTATACACGCCCATCGGCTTCCACCCGCAGGAACAGCGGGTCGGTGGGGTCCAGGCAGAACTTGGCTGTGCCCTGCCCCTGCACCGAGAAATCCCCCTCCAGATAGGTATCCATGCCGGTGCCCACCACCCGGTAGCTGGGGGGCAGCGTATCCAGAAGCTGGGTGTCGGTGATGTTCTCCAGCGGGATCTCGTATTTGACGCCGTTCCCGTGCAGGGAGGTGAGGGTCTGGCCCCGGATCTCCAACCGGGTGGGCAGGGTCTCCATAATGCCCATCCAAGGCCCGACGAACAGACACCCCACCAGCAGCACGCCGCTGACCAGCAGGAGGATCTGTCCGCCCCGGGTGGCCAGGTTCATGCTGGTGCCCACGCCCAGGCGCTTTGCCACCATCATCCGGGGGTCAGCGGGGTTATAGTAGAACATCCCCAGCAGCCAGGCGTCGTCCTCGTCCGCAATGACCTCGGCCCCGGCGGTCAGCTTCTCCTGGATGCGCCGCACCGACAGCTCCATCCAGAGGCAGCCCCCCAGCAGCACCGCTGTCAGCAGCAGGCACCCGCCCACGGCCGCCGCCGAGGTGGGGAACATCCCAATGCAGAAGTTCATCCCCGCCAGGCCCCAGAGGTTCAGCCGCCAGAACCGGTCCCAGTACAGCCGCCGCACCCGTACCAGGGTCTGGTTCCGGGCGCTGTCGTTGGTCACCATGTCGGCCCGGCGGCGGAACATCCACCGCCCGCAGACCCACAGCAGCACCACCGTGGCGGCATCCAGCAGGCAGACCAGCCGCAGGGCAGTGAGCTGTCCGGGCCAGAATACCGGCACCAGGCTCACCGCCAGGGGCAGCACCAGGCTCCACAGGCCAATGGGCTTGGGCAGAGCCGTCTCGGAAGCGGCGGTGTCGGTCACCCGGGTGGGGCAGACCGGGCCGCCCCCCAGGCGGCGCTTTACCTGCCGCAGGGCCAGGTACGCCCGCAGATAGGGCAGGTAGGGCAGCAGCATAGCGGCGTAGAACCACACCATCCAGATGGTCAGCTTTACCCAGGTAGCGTGGACCGCAAACATGGGCAGGCAGCCCGCTGCCCCCGCCAGACACCAGAGCCGCAGCTCCTTTTGGAAGCGGGCCAGAATCTGCTGCACCTCGGGCAGTTCCATGGCGTCGGCAGCCAGGGTGACCCCCAGCAGCAGACCTTTCTGGCGGCGGGTCTGGCTGCGCAGCGTGAGGTAACAGAACAGCAGGGTAAACCAGACACACCCGGCCATAATGAGATCAAAAATCATCCTTATCCCTCCGTTTCACCATAAGCTTTGCGGCAGGCATCCAAAAACGCTTCCTGGCTCAGCCCGGCGCACCGGGCTTCTCCGGCCAGCAGCCGCAGCTGGGCAGCCTGCTCTGGGGTCAGCCCCTTGTCCGGCGGGGCGCATACCACGGCGCCGCTGCGCCGGTCGGTGACAAGATACCCCTCGGATTTGAGCAGCTGGTACGCTTTGCTCACGGTCATTACGTTGACGCCCGCATCCTCCGCCAGGGCGCGGGTGGTGGGCAGCCGCTCCCCCGGGGTCAGCTGCCCCTGAGCGATGGCAAGCACCACCTGATCCCGCAGCTGGCGGTAGATGGGGGATGTGCTCTGAAAATCAAGCTGGAAGATCATCCGGAATCCCTCCTTTGTATTATTTAATATAATGCAAATGGTACATTGTGTCAAGAGCAGCGGCCCCCCTTTTTTAAAGAAAAAGGGCAGGGGTTTGCAATCCGCTGCCGGGGGTGCTACAATAGGAAAGTAAGTCTGCAAACCGCCGGGCCGCAGTGCGGCCAAACGGCATGGAAATAGAAAAGAGGGCTTTTGTTATGAGCATGAATACCGTTCCGGAGCGGCTGGCTGCCCTGCGTGCTGCGATGCAGGCCAACGGCTGTGCCGCCTACCTGATCCCCACTGGCGACCCCCATGCCAGCGAGTACCTGCCCGACCACTACAATTCCCGGGCCTATTTCTCCGGCTTTACCGGGGAGAATTCCACCCTGGTGGTCACCCGCACCGCCAGCGCCCTGTGGGCAGACGGCCGTTTCTTCGTCCAGGCAGAAAAAGAGCTGGCCGGCACCGAGATCCAGCTGCAGAAGATGGGCGAGCCCGGCGTGCCCACTGTGGAGCAGTATTGCGCCGATGCACTGGCCGAGGGCGAGTGCCTGGGTCTGTGCGGCCTGACCGCCGCCTGTGAGCTGGTGCGCAGCCTGCAAAAGGCGCTGGCTGCAAAGCACGGCTCTGTCAAGACCCTGGACCTGGAGGATGAGCTGTGGACGGAGGGCCGTCCGGCCCTGCCCGCTACCCCGGCCTGGCTGCTCAGCGCAGAGTATGCCGGCGAGACCCCGGCGGACAAGCTGGCCCGGCTGCGCAAGGCCCTGGCAGACCAGGGCTGCACGGCCCAGCTGGTGGGCAAGCTGGATAACCTGGCCTGGCTGCTGAACCTGCGGGCAATGGATATCGAGTGCACCCCCTATGCCATGGCCTACTGCTACGTCACCCCGGATCGGGCTGTGCTGTTCATGGACGCTTCCCGTCTGGCGCCGGAGGCTGCCCAGGAGCTGGCGGAGAATGGCGTGACGCTGGCAGGCTACGACCAGGTGCTTGCTGCACTGGCAGCTGAGACCGAGCCGCAGACTGTGCTGGCAGACCCTGCATCGGTGAACTATGCCGTTTATGAGGCCCTGAGCCAGAACCCGGCGCTGACCGTGAAGGATGCCGCAGACCCGCTGCTGCCTATGAAGGGCGTCAAGAACCCCACCGAGCTGGCCCACCTGCGTCAGGCTCATATCCGGGACGGCGTGGCCATGGTGCGGTTCCAGATGGAGCTGGAGCAGCGTCTGGCAGACGGCGAGCAGCTGTCGGAGCTGACCATTGACGAGATCCTGCACAAGCACCGCAGCGCACAGGATAAGTTCCTGACCGAGAGCTTTGGCACCATTGCGGCTTACGGCCCCAATGCGGCTATGATGCACTACCACGCCACCGAGGAAGACCACGCCAAGCTGGAGCGCCGGGGCTTTTTGCTGGTGGACAGCGGCGCTACCTATATGGACGGCACCACCGACATTACCCGCACCTATCCGCTGGGCGAGCTGACCCAGGACGAGCGGGCTTTCTACACCTGGACCCTGCAGTGCCATATCGATATCGCCAAGGCGGTGTGGCTGGACTACTGCGACGGCCATATGCTGGACACCCTGGCCCGTGAGCCGCTGTGGCAGCATCTGATCAACTACCGCTGCGGCACCGGCCACAGCGTCAGCTTTGTGGGCAACGTCCACGAAGGCCCCCACGCCCTGAACGGCCGCAACACCACCGTGTTCCGCCCCGGCATGATCGTGACCGATGAGCCGGGCGTTTACGAGGGCGGCGTTGTGGGCATCCGCATCGAAAACGAGCTGGAGTGCGTCCACAAGGCCACCAACCAGTACGGCACCTTCCTGGCGTTTGAGCCGGTGACCTTTGTGCCCATCGACACCTCTCCCATCCTGCCCGGCGTGCTGAATGCGGATCAGCTGGCCTGGCTGAACAAGTATCATCGTCAGGTGTATGCAACGCTGGCTCCTCACCTGACCGAGGCCGAGCGCAACTGGCTGGCAGGCAAGTGCGCCGCCATCGGCTGCTAAGGATCCTGTCGTGCCGCACGGGGCCTCTGCCTTTTGGGCACAGGCCCCGTGTTTTGTCATGTCTTGCGGAGAGGAGGATACACCCAGGATGGTATTTCATATCGCTGTTTGCAGCCCGGACAGCGGGCTGCGGACGGCTGTGCAGCGGGGCTGCATCGGCTACTTTGCCCGCCGGGCAGACGGCTGCATCGTGGAACAGCTGCCGGGGGCGGACGCTCTGCTGGAGCGGGATGCCGCCGGTGCACGGTACGAGCTGATCTTGATCGAGCTGGAGGGCAGCCCTGTGCCTGCGGGCCTGGCAGCGGCAGAGATGCTGCGCCGCCGGGGCCGCCGGGGGGCGCTGGCGTTTCTGGCCCGGACGCCTGCCCATGCGTATGCGGCCTATCAGCTGGAGGCGATGCAGTATCTGTTGACCCCTGTGCGGGAGCAGGCGCTGTACCGCCTGCTGGATCGGGCGGTGGAGCCGGAGTATGGCCCCACCCTGGCGGTGAATACCGCCGCCGGGCTGCGGCTGCTGCCCTATGGAGAGATCGAGTATCTGGAATGTACCCATCATGTGGTGCATTTCCACCTGTCCAGCGGGGAGGATGTGCCCTCGCTGTCCCTGCGGGTCCCGTTCTCTCAGGTGGCACAGCCTTTGCTGGAGGATGGCCGCTTTTTGCAGCCCCACCGGTCCTATGTGGTCAACCTGGCCCGGGTAGAGCGGGTCTGCCCCGATGAGGTGCAGATGCGCAGCGGCGCCCGCGTGCCCCTGCCCCGGGGCCGTGCGGCGGAGGTCCGCGCTGCGGTCACCGACTGGGCCAAGTGCCCCGGCCGCTGCGGCAAAGAATAAAAAGCAAAAAACACCCCCGCAGCACTGCTTTCGCAGCGGTCTGCGGGGGTGTTCCTGTCAGAGGGGGGTCACTCTGCTTCCAGCAGGGCTTTTTTGGCTTCCAGCAGGTTTTGCGGGCTTATGGAAAAACTGCGAAGCCCCATACGATAATACTGTAAGGCGTTGGCGGGGTTGCCCACGGCCAGCCCGCAGATGGTCACCGGGATGTCTGCCTCCCGGGCAGCATCCACCACCATCCGGATCAGCTTTTTCATGGCGGGGGGGGGGGGGGGGGGGGGTACCGCCCCCGCGTGCGGGTCAT
>OBZG01000676.1_pt1 | contig 20665 bp, 15 predicted proteins | sample 1550701 | NCBI WGS metagenome assembly OBZG01 (sample SAMEA2580229, study PRJEB22360) | human gut metagenome | biome: human gut; feature: human-associated habitat; material: faeces | place: Denmark | collected 2008/2010
ACTATCGCGCCATGGACGGCCACGATCCAAAGTGCGCAACTTTTCGGGCACTACCTCTTCAGTGAATCTGGTGTGATATCCGCCATGGATATCACGGTTGGAGCAATTCACCGAAGCTGATTCCACATCATAACCGAGCGAATACGGTTTCGCAACTTTCCCTCAGCGATATCAACCATCTTATACAACAAAAACCCGGTAATTTCTCAGCTTTCGCATTTATTTTCGCATTAGAGCATTGCTGCGTTTCGCCGTGTCGCAGTACCTACGGCGCAACGATTCAGCCTCGCTGAATCAGGAACCAACAGGCTCCCGCTGGCGGGAGCTGGCTCGCAAAGCGAGACTGAGGGTGGCTTACACGGTACCGCTTATGACCGCCCTCAGTCGACTCCGCCGACAGCTCTCACAGCAGGAGCATATAATTAAAAAATAATCTCCTGCACGGGTATTACCCCGCACAGGAGACCTCATTCCCCGGATGTGTTTTCGGCTCCAATCGATACTGACATCCGGCCTATGCCGTCATCGACTTATTACAGACGATGGCGGCATAAGTATTTTTTTGCCGGCCAGTTGCGCGCAGGCCGGCATATCGCCGATATTTATCGACGCTGGAAGACACGCATCTCGCCTATCTCGCGGTTGGCCCACGAGTAGTACGGCACCAAGCGCAGCGTCGCGGGTTCGCCCGCACGCGGTTCGTCGGCATCCACGTACAGCGGCGCGTCATCCTCGTCGGCGTGCTCGCGCACTGCCGGCAAATCAACGGTATCGACTCCACCCAGCAAGTCGGCCTGGAAAGCCACAGCGGCATCCGCACCGGTGACGCCATCGGCCAGACGATAGTTCCACAAATCACCGGGATTATCGACCTGTTCGGCGCAGTAGACCAGCGGTCCGCGCATCACGGCCACCTGACCGGCATCGGAGCGCACGCGGGAGTTGGCGCGCACGAACTTCACGGACATGTCGAGCTCGAGCGCAATCTCCAACGTATCGCCGGCGTTGACCACAAGGTATACGAAGCCGTCTTCCAGCGAGCCCACTGCGGGCTTGCCGTTCACGGTCAGCGTGTAGGAGCCCCGCGACCAGCCGGGGATGCGCAGTCCGAAACGGACCGAGCTGTCAGTGGCGCTGGCGGGCAGGCTCACCGTGTATTCCACATGGCCATCCCACGGGAAGTTCGAACGCTGCTCGACCGTCAGGCCGGAAGCGAATTCGGCTGTGTTGGCGATGAACTGGTGGCTCAGCACGGTCTTGCCGCCGTCGCGCTCGGTGTAGATGTAGCGGTCCACGGAGGCGATGAGTCGGGCGATGTTGGCCGGGCAGCAGGCGCAGCCGAACCAGTCGACGCGGTGGGAGAGCACGTGGTGGCGGTCCGGGTTATCCAGTCCGTCAGGCGTGGTCTCCAGTGCATTGACGTAGTAGTACTGCTTGCCGTCGAGCGAGATGCCGGCAATGGAACCGTTGAACAGTTCCTTCTCCAGCACGTCGGCGTATTCGCCCTTGGGCTCGAGGTCGAGCATCTGCTGGGCGAACATGCTCATAGCCACGGAAGCACAGGTCTCACCGTACATCGTGTCGTTCGGCAGATCATAGTCGTAGGTGAACGACTCGCCCACGTGGGTGGAACCAATCGCGCCGGTGACATACATACGACGGGTGACGATGTTCTTCCAGAAACGCTTGGCGGTGTCGATCAGTCCCCGATCGCCGAGCAGTCGGCCCACATGGGCCACACCAGTGCACAGGTAGCCGACGCGCACGGCGTGGCCATCCGCGGTCTGCTGGTCGCGCACAGGTTCGGCGGCCTGGAAGTAGGTGGGCTTGTAGAAGCCGAGGTCGGGGAAGATGTTGTCGCCGTTCAGGGCCTTCAGCTGCTTGGTGTAGAACTGCGGATCCTGACCGCGCACGTCGATGAGATACTGGGAAAGCGTCAGGTAACGCTTTTCGCCGGTTTCCTCGTACAGTTTGGCGAGGGCGAGTTCGATTTCCGGGTGGCCGTCGGCGCCGTGGATCTTGCCTTCTTCGGGGCCGAAGTTGGCATCCAGGCAGTCGGCCATCTTTTTGGCGACTTCAAGGGCCTGCTCGTTGCCGGTCACCTGATGGTAGGCGACGGCGGCTTCGATGTAGTGACCCATCACATACATCTCGTGGCTTTGCTGAATCAGGCTGAAGCGCGGGCGGTCGGCCCATACGCCGGACTTGATCTGGTACGGAGTGTCCAAGTAGCCGTCCGGCTGCTGAGCGCGGGCGATGAGATCGACCGTGCGATCGCACAGCGCCTTGAGTTCGGGATCCGGATGGTAGGCCAGCGCATAAGCGGCTTCCTCAAGCCACTTGTAGACGTCGGAATCCTGGAACACCATGCCGTGGAATTCGTCGTCCAATTCGCCGGCGGCAACCTTCAGATTGGCGACCGCGTGGCTTTTGCTGTCAGCCAGCTGGTTACCGGCCGGGTCGTCGGGCACTGTGGTGTCGATTTCGTCGTTCATCACGCCCCACTGGTAGGGGATGACGGATTCGACAATCTGGTCGCGACGCCGCTTCCAGAACGGGGAAGTGATTGTAACGTTCATGATCAGCCCTTCACGGCTCCAGCCATAAAGCCCTTGACGTAGTACTTCTGGAGTGCGAGGAACAGGATGGCGCAGGGAATCAGCAGGATCACGACGCCGGCCTCAGTGGCACCGTAGTCGATAACACCCATGGTCTGCTGACGCATGTTCACCATCGCCAGCGGAAGGGTGGACTTGGACGAAGAGCTCAAGTACAGCGGAATCATGAAGTTGTTCCATGCTTCAAGGAAGGCGAGCAGGCCAACCGTAACCATCGAAGGCTTGACCACCGGCACCAGGATCTTGAACAAGGCCTGGAGGCTGTTGCAGCCGTCGACCATGGCGGCCTCCTCCATGTCCTTGGGGATCGCGTCGAACGCGTTGCGCATGATGAACGTGCTCATAGGCAGCTGGAACAGGGTGATGACCAGGCCCACGCCCAGCAGGCTGTCGTTCAGGCCGATCTGCTTGTACCAGACCATCAGCGGGATCAGCAGCGAGGCGTACGGTACCATCAGGATCGACAGGGTGACCATGAAGCCGAGGTTGCGGCCCGGGTAGTCGAAGCGGGAGAACGAGTAGCCGGCCAGCGTACAGACGACCACGGAGAACACGACCGCGACCAGAGTCACGATTACCGAGTTGAACAGGTACTTGGGCAGACCTTCCTGATAACCGAACAGGGTCAGGTAGTTGGCCACGCCCCAGCCCTTGGACTGGGCCGAACCGGCCTGCGGGCTGAACGAGCAGATGATGACCCAGACCAGCGGGCTGATGAAGATGATGGCCAGCAGGGCCTCAAGGATCCGGGCGATGATACGCTTCCACAATGGGGTAGTCATAATGTGTTACCTCCCCTTTCTCACTTGGTGTTGTCGCGCATGCCGCGCATCTGGATGGAGTTGATGATGACCAAGGCCACCAGCACGATCAGCGAGAGCGCCGCGGCCATACCCAGATCCTTCTTGGAATCGAAGGCGAAGTTGTAGATGAGCTGCACCACGGTCATGGTGGAGTTGTTCGGACCACCCTTGGTCAGAATGAAGAACTGATCGAACGCGAGGATCGAGCCGGTCACGCAGTAGACCAGGCACATCACGATGGTCGGCTTCATCAGCGGCAGGGTGATGGAGCGGAAGATACGCCAGGAACCGGCGCCGTCCATGCGGGCCGCCTCGTACAGATCACCGGGGATGGCCTGCAGACCGATCATCATCAGCAGCATGTAGTAGCCCGAGAAACGCCAGACAATCACGATAATCGTGGCCCACAGGGCCGACTGGCCGGTGGCCAGCACCGAACCACCCTTCTGCATCAGGCCCAACGAGCTCAGAATCTTGGTGACAGGGCCCACCTGCGGGGAATACAGGGCGTAGAACAGCAGGGACGCGGACGCCAGGCCCGTCGCGGACGGCAGCAGGAAGCAGGTACGCAGCACGTTGTTCCACTTCGAGCTCTCCTGCACGATCATGGCCATGCCCAGGCCAAGGACCAACAGGAAGATCGTGACGATCACGGTGTACTCGAGCGTGAACCAAATCGAGGGCCAGAACAATTTGTTCTCGAACACCTTGACGAAGTTGTCCGGGAAGTTCACGCCGCGGTTGCCACCCAGCAGGCTCCAACGAGAGCAGGCCATGACGACCAGTAGAACAATCGGCACGAAGAACAGGACGATAATCATCAGCCAGTCCGGAAGTGCGTACAGCAGACCTCGCCTGGTCTGCGCCGCCTTCGCCTTGGACTTATGCACGGGCACAGCCCCGGCGCTCTTGGAAACACTCGACATGTTTCTCTCTCCTTTGGGAAATTACTGTGAAATGGTAATCACGGAATCCGAATGCAATCCGATGTCAGGGCTTCGAGGAAGGAGGACTCCGAAGCCCCGCCAACACACCGCATTCATAAGGCATGTAGTGATGAAGGAAGAGAAGGAATGAAGAAGAAGATAGAAGTTCGATTATGTGGTTGAGCCGGCTCCTGCCCTCACAAGGGAGGGACCGGCTCAATCTGTTCAGTTATTATTCAGTTATTGCTGTGATTTGATGAGTGATGGTGAGGAGCATCACCACCGAATCACTGGGCAGACAGGACGTCGGTGACGGCCTTGTTGTCGGCCTTGAGGTCACCGGAACCCCACACGGCGTTCTGCACGAGCAGCTGCCACGGGGAGCCAGCGGCGTTGAAGGCTTCGTTGAAGGCCGGGGACTTCGGGGTCTGGCCGTTGCCGTCGATAATCACGGAGTTGATGGTCTGGATGCGTGGGTCAGCGTCTTTGTAAGCGGTCTTCAGGGTCTGGATGTTGGAGGCGGTGTCGCCTTGGTCAGCGAAGACTTCCTTCTGAGCGTCAGACTGCATCAGCCAGTAGAGGAAGTTCCAGGCCTGAGCAACGTGCTTGGAGTCCTTGGAGATACCCATGGCATCGCCGCCGAGGAACGTGGAGGTCTTGCCTTCCTTGGTGCCCGGGATCGGAGCAACGCCGACCTCGAAGCCGCCGTCCTTCTCAGCATCGAACAGAGCAGTGGTGGAGGTGTTCGGGTAAGGCATAACGCCAATCTTGCCGTTCGCGAACGGAGCGGTCCAGGTGGCGCCGGTCTCTTCCTTGGAGCCTGCACCCAGGCCGTTGGTGGTGTTGGCCAGCTCCTTGTAAGCGTCCAAGACGCCCTTCATGGAGTCGTTGTCCAGGGTGGCCTCGGAGCCATCCTTGTTCATGACGGATTCGCCGTCAGCCCACACGGACGGGAAGAGGTCGAAGACCAGAGCACCACCGGACTGACCGGCGAGGTAGGAGCCTGCGACGCCATCCTTGTTGAGGGCGGCGACCTTCTTGGCCTGCTCGACGAACTGGTCGATGCTCTTCGGACCCTGCTCCGGGTCCAGACCGGCTTCCTTGTACAGGTTCTTGTTCCAGACCATCACGGAAACGTCAGTGATGAACGGCAGGGTGTACTCGGCGCCGTCAACAGTACCGGCTTCGATGTGGCCCTGCTGCAGGTCGGCCTTGTTGTCCAGGCCATCGATTTGCTTGGTGATGTCGGTGAAGATGCCCTCGGAAGCCCAGTACGGAATACGGACCACGTCGCCGGCGAGGATGTCAGGCAGGGAGTCGGTCTGCGAAGCGCCGCCGACCTTGCCTTCCATATCGTCGTTCGGGATGATCTCGAGCTTGACCTGGTTCTTGTGGCTCTTGTTGTAAGCCTCGACCACGTTCTTGGCCTGACGCTCCAGAGGGGAACGGGTCCACAGGGTGATCTCGGTACCATCGTCGGTGCCCTTGGCCGGGATACCTTCGGCGGTGGCAGTGCCACCATTGCCGGAGCCACCACAGGCGGCCAGCGGAACGATCAACGCGGCGGCAGCGATGCCAGCAAGAGTACGGGTCAGTTTATTGAAAGACACCATGTTCGCTTCTTTCTCTATATATCCGCTCAACTATGAGAGGCGGTGGCGGACGGTCCGCCTCCTTGGTTTCGCCCTGCTCGCTCCTTTGCCCGGAGCAGGTAACACTGCGAAAGCCTTTTCTCAATATAAACGAACATGGAAGTTTTTGCAAAAGCGCTTTCGCATTTTCGCGTTTTTTCTCACATCAAACGGGTTCGAGACTGTGATTCGACTATGAATAACGTGCTTGAATTGGCTTAATATCAATGATTATTCCGGCGTGTCGAGCAAATCAAACAAAAGCGAACATGGAAGTAACGCTTTCTTTCACTTACCTTGCACTTGAACAATTTCCCTGACTACGCCACGCCGAAAAAAAAAGATGTTTGCGAAAGTTTTCGCATTGAAGCTACAATTATTCCCAGATGCAATGGCGCACCACACCGTATGAGGTATTTCATCGCAAAACAATGCGCTATATACTGCTGAAGAACCAAGGAATCGAGGCATGATGACCCAGCCAGCAACCGGACGGGCAGCGCGACTTGAGGATGTGGCGGCATTGGCCGGAGTCTCGACGGCCACTGCATCCAAGGCACTGCACAACAAACCCCGTATCAGCGAAGAAACCAAGCAGCGTGTACTGGATGCCGCCAAGCAACTCAACTACTCTCCCAACAAACTCGCTCAATCCCTAGCCCGCGGCACCACCGGCACTATCGGCCTGGTCACCTCCGATCTGCAGGGTCGTTTCTCCACACCGATTCTTATCGGCGCGGAGAACGAGTTGCGAGCCCAATCGACCTCAGTATTGTTGGCCAACGCTCGTGGCGACGCCGCCTTGGAACGTCAGCATGTCGAGAAACTGCTGTCCCTCAAGGTCGACGGACTGCTCATCGTGCAGTGCGAGACCAACCCCAGGCCCACGCTTGGCCATGACTGGGGCGTGCCACTGGTCTACGTCTACGGCCCCTCCACCGACCCCAAAGACTGCTCGGTCACTTGCGACAACGTGGACGCCGGCCGCATGGCCATCAACCATCTCATCTCGTGTGGCCGCCGGCACATCGCCATTATCGGCGGCGACGAAACCTATACCGCTGCCACCGACCGCACCAAGGGCGCGCTCGAGGCACTCTCCGAATTAGGTATTGAACCCGCCGGCCCAATTCGTTACGGCAAATGGGACGAAGGCTGGGGCCGCGCCGCCACCCGCCTGCTGCTCGACCAAGGGGTCAAGTTCGATGCAGTGGTCTGCCAGAACGATCAGTTGGCCCGCGGCTGCATTGACGTGCTCAAGCAGCAGGGACTGCGCATCCCGGATGACGTCGCCGTCATCGGCCACGATAACTGGTCGGTACTGACCTCCAGCTCGAGGCCCGCACTGACGTCGATCGACAACGAAACCGAAACCATCGGACGGCGTGCGGCACGATACTTGGTCGATGCCATCGACGGCAACCCGCATCACGGTGTCGACTACGTACCCTGCCACCTTATCCAGCGCGAATCCACCCTCCCGCTGGACTGATATCAATCGATGCCCTACCGCTTCTTGGTTTTGCGGCCCTTTAAGTAGATGTCGATGACGATCCATACGCCGAGGGCGAAGGCCACGACGTAGCCCATGAAGCCGATGACCGGAATGCCGAAGATAATCGGCTTCATGCCGGCGTAGTAGACAATCGACGAGCCAACGAACAAACCGACCACAATCAGGGCCATCGTCAGACGATTCACCATATCCGAAAGCAGCTGGAACGGCTCTTCGGAGCCGACCAGTTCCATGTTGACGCGCAACTGACCACGGGTCAGCATACGGGCCACGGTCTTGAGTTCGGTCATGGTGCCGAGCGTGGCATGCAAAGCCTGATGCCCCTCAACGCCCAGCGACTTGATCTCGTCTTTGGTGGCGTTCTTCAGCGATTTCGACGTGGCGATATGGTCGGAAATGATTTCGATCATATTCACATCAGGAATGAACTCGTCCAGTAAGCCTTCGAGCGTAACCAACGCGCGGCCGACGGTGGTCACCGTACTGGGCACCTCGATGTTGTGGCGGCCGGCCATCTGCGTCAGTGCGGTCAGGAAAGCGGCAATGTCCAGTTCGGCCAGATCCACGGTGCCGAATTCCTTGACGATCACGTCCAGATCGGCCAATAGCGCGGGATAGTCCTCCGGATCGGCCTCGGTGCCGGCAAATCGCAGCAGCCCCTCGGCCAGAGCGGGCGAATCCTGTTTGGCGACGGCGAAAATCATTTCTTTGAGGACTGCACGGGTGCGCTGGTCGAGCCGACCGGTCATACCGAGGTCGATAAGTATGATCTGGCCGCCCCGGATGAGGATATTGCCGGGATGTGGGTCGGCGTGGAAGAAGCCGTCGTCGAGAATCTGTGTGGCGTAATTGTCGACGAGCTTGGTGCCGATCTCCTTCAAGTCATAACCGGCGTCGATGAGCTGGCCCGGGTGGGAGACGGAGATGCCGTCGATGTACTCCATGACCACCACATGCTCGGTGCACAGTTCGGCGTACACCGTCGGGCAGTCCATGTATTTGAATCGGGCGGCGAAACGCTTGAATTCGGCGAGATTGCGGGCCTCGATCAGAAAGTCAGTCTCCGATTCGAAGGTGTCCCACAGCTCCTCGACCACGCCCTTCAGGTCCACGATCTGTGAGGTGCGAATCACCTTAGTGGCGGCCTTGGCTATGGAGCGCATGATGGAGACGTCCTGGGCCATGGTTTCGCGCACACCCGGGCGCTGCACTTTAATGGCCACATCTTCGCCGGTTTTCAGCGTGGCGCGATGCACTTGCGCCAGTGAAGCAGAGCCCAACGGCTTGGGGTCGATATGCGCGAACACCTCGTCGGCGGGACGCCCGTATTCGGCGGCAAGCACATCCAACACCGTGGAATACGGCATCGGGTCGGCGTCGGCGCGCAGTTTGGCGAGTTCGTCGCAGAAGCTTTGCGGCAGAATCTCGGAGCGCATCGACAGAATCTGGCCCACTTTGACGAACGTGGGGCCGAGCGCCTCGAACATGAGGCGCATTTTGACCGGAGTCAGGCCGTGCAGCACGTCGAATTGCTCGACGATTCTGGTGATCTGCCCCAGTCGTTTGATCTTGCCACGGCGCGTCAGATGGTAGCGCGTGGCGAAATCGTTCCTGCGTCCGAACAGTGCCAGCGTTTCGTCGGATACGCTCGGAGTCGCCTTGGTAACGGTCTGCTTGAGCGTGTCCGACGTGTCGACGGACCGGTTCGCCGCCGCCTCACGTTCGGCTTTCGCAGGCGTCAGAATAGGGTCGACCCTGCTGGAAAGCGGGGTCGACCCTGATTCCGGCGTAGCGCGTGTGGGCTTGGTCACTCGGCCTTGCCCTCGTCAGCGGGCTTGTCGGCGGCACTGGTGTCGGCTGCGGCAGCAGCTTTGTCGCCGGCTTCGGCGGCGGCCTTCTTGGCGTCATCCACCGTCTCGCTCACCTTGCGCTTGAGCTCGGTGTTCAGCGCCTTGCCCTGCTCGACCGTAATCTCACCCTTCTTGACGAGTTCGTCGACGAGCTCGCTGCTCTTCTCGTATCCGGTGGCAAGGGCTCCGATGCCCGCCAGCAGGACCTTGCGCAGGCCATCACCCAGAAGATCAAAATCAGCCATGATACCCCTCCTTCGAGGTCCGACATGGCCTGGTGCCATGTCTCGTACCACCAAGCCTAGCGCAAACAACAGGGCAATGTACTAGACCCTCAGACTGATTTCGACTGATTTTTCGCTGATTGGTACTTACCGAGGACTCACCGAGAATTCACCGAGGACGTTCGGCGGCAGCCTTGCGCGCGTTGGTGGCTACTTGATCGAGCCGGGCGAGCTCCTTGGCTTGTTCGGGGGTCTGATCGGACGTATCGAACGTACCGTAACGACGAGTCACGGCAGTTTCGATAAGGAAATCGCTGATGGCGGGGTTTTTAGGCAGCAACGAGCCGTGCATGTAGGTGCCGATCACGTTGTGCACGCGCGCGCCCTCGGTATGGTCTTCGTCATTGTTGCCTCGGCCGTCCTGATTGACGGTGCCGAGTGGCTGAACGCCTTCGCGCAGGAAGGTCTGGCCGGAGTGGTTCTCGTAGCCAATCACATCGCCGAACTGGTCGGAATGCTCAACAAGATTGCCGATCATACGCACGTTCTGGCCCACGGTATAAGCACCGATAACGCCGATGCCGTCCAGACGGGTGCCGTCCACGGTTTCAAAGTACTCGCCGAACAGCTGGTACAGGCCGCAGATCATCAGCATCGGCGTACCGTCTGCGGCAAGCGAACGCAACAGGTCGGCGCGATGGTAGAAGTCGTCGATGATTTTCTTCTGGCCGGTGTCTTGGCCGCCGCCTCCCAGAATAAGGTCCACCTGGTCGGGCCAGTCGTCGCCTTGATTGTACTGGTGGACGACCGGTTCATAACCGTACAGTTCCAGACGGCGGCGGATAGTCAGCACGTTGCCGGAATCGCCGTAGATGTTCATGTCTTTGGGATACAGGGACACCACATCAATTGTTCTGGCCATGTCACGTTCTCCTTGTCGATGTCTTCCCGCTGACGGGAAGCGTCTTATTCCTCACCATGTCCTCCCGCAGGCGGGAGGTGGCGCGCGGGCGCTAGAGGATAGTTACTTGCCCACGCCCGCGTCCCGTACTTCGGTGATGCGGCCCAGTACGGCGCGGGTTTTGAGCATGGCGGTGTAGGTGCAGTAGATGTGCTTGCGTGTGCCGGGATTGGCGTTGACGAATGCGGTGACGGCCTGTTCGAGGTCGGTGTTCGTATCGGCGACTGGCACTTGGTCATACCCCAGGCGCAATGCCATGTCCCAGGCACGCACGCCGGAGACCATGGCGACACCGGACGCGCGCAGGGAAGTGAAGTCCACGTCCCACAGCCAGCTCATGTCGCGGCCGTCGGCATATTCGTCGTTGATGGCGATCATGGTGTCCGCGTTGGCCGGGTCGAAGCTGGCGAGCGAGAGGCGGAAGCCCATCGGGTTCTTGACCAGCAGCAGTTCGACCGGGGAACCGTTGACGTCGATGACCTCGCCACGGCCGAAAGCCGGCGTGACGCGGGAAACGGCGGCGATAAGCTCGTCGGCGGACACGGCGCAGGCGTTGGCTGCGGCGGTGGCCTTGGATGCGGCGGCATTGTCTTGCATCACCGCACGTACCACAGCGAGCGCGGCGGCCGCGTTGTACAGGTTGTAGACGCCTTCAAGCTTGACGTCGGTGGCGTAGCCCTGACCGTCCATCTGGAAGGTGGCCTTGTGGTCGCCCACGGCGGTAAGTGTCACGTCGGCGGGAAGTTCTGCCGTGCCTGTGGAAGCTCCTCTCAGTTCGCTTCGCGGACTGAGAGGAGTTCTGGCTGAGGGGAGCGGCCCGGCCACACCTTCCACCGACACGGTCGTGGCCATGTCGTCATCGGACGGGAAATAGTGGCGCAAATCGTCGGCGAGGCCGAAGTATCGCACGGTGGTGCCAGCCGGGGCCTTCGCGGCGAGCGCGGCGATACGCGGGTCCTCGCGGTTCAGTACCACAGTGCCGGTAGTCGCCGCAGCCACATGGCTGAGCAGTTTGGCCGTGGTGTCGATTTCACCGAATCGGTCAAGCTGATCGCGCATCACGTTCAGCAGCAATGCATAACGGGGCTTGACCTGCTTGACGAAGTGGACGGCGTACGCCTCATCGAGCTCGAGCACGGCGATGTCCGCGTCCAATTTGCCGCCGAGCGTGACTTCGGTAAGCAGTGCGGAGACCACGCCGCGCACGAAGTTCGAGCCGGTCGGATTGGTGAACACCTTCAGCCCCAGATCGGAGAGCATCGAGGCGACCATGCGGGTGGTGGTGGTCTTGCCGTTCGTGCCGGACACCAATACCACGCCAAGCGGCAACTGCCCGAGCGTACGGGTCAGGAAGCCGGGGTCAATCTTTTCTACGACTTTGCCGGGCAAAGCCGAACCGCCATGTTTGGTGACGCGGGATGCAAACCGCACGAAGCGGCCTGCGGCCACGGTGGCGAACGCATACCACGGTTTGCAGGTCTGCACCACGGACGATTGGTCTTGCGAAACATCGCGTGAAACGTTGCTTGCCATCATCACACCCCCTGATTGGCGTTGTAGTCCTGCGGCATGTCTTTGAATTTGGACGTGGCACCGAGGAAGGCGAGGTGGAAGGTTTCGGTCGGGCCGTTACGGTGCTTGGCCATGATGATATCGGCCTCGCCAGGGCGGTCTTCCTTGTCGTAGAAGTCAGGGCGGTGGACCAGGAACACCACGTCGGCGTCCTGTTCGATTGAGCCGGATTCACGCAGGTCGGAGAGCTGCGGCTTCTTGTCGTTACGCATTTCCGGGCCACGGTTCAGCTGGGAAAGGGCCACGACCGGCACTTCGAGTTCCTTGGCCAAGAGCTTCAGGGCACGGGAGAATTCGGACACCTCTTGCTGGCGGGATTCCACGGCCTTGCCCGAGGTCATCAGCTGCAGGTAGTCGATGACTACGAGTTTCAGATCGTTGGTCTGCTTCAGACGACGGCATTTCGCACGGATCTCCATGAGGCTCATGTTCGGGCTGTCGTCAATGAACAGTGGCGCGTTCTGCATCTTGGTCCAGAACTGGTTCAGGGTGTTCCAGCGTTCGGGGGTGATGTCGTCGGCGCGGCGCAGGGCGGCCATCGGAATATTGGTTTCGGCGGAGATAATACGCTGAGCGAGCTCCACCTTGCTCATCTCCAAGCTGAAGACCACGGAAGTCATGTTGTGGTGCAACGCGGCGGCGCGGGCGAAGTCGATGCCGAGCGTGGACTTACCCATGGCCGGACGTCCTGCGACGACGACCATCTGTCCGGGCTGCAGGCCCTGGGTCACGTCGTCGATGTCGCGGAAGCCGGTCGGCACGCCCTTGTTGACGAGGCCTTGCTGCAGTTTGTCCAGCTGGTCGAGCGCGTCGTGGACCACCGGGCCGATGGCGGCATAGTCCTGACGCACCTTGCCCATTGACATCTCGTAGATCTCGGACTGGGCGAGGTTAACCACATCCTCAGCCTGCGATCCCTCGGCGGAATAACCGAGCTGGGCGATTTTGGTGCCGGCGGCGATCACATTGCGCAAAATGGCCCGCTGATGGACGATCTCCGCATAGTACATGGCATTAGCGGCGGTCGGTACGGATGCGACAAGGCTGTGCAGATAGTCCGCGCCGCCGACCTTGTCGAGGTTGCCATCCGCCAACAGCTGGTTGGCCACGAGCACCACGTCCACCGGCTGACTGGCGGAAAACAGATCGATGATCGCGTTATAGATCGTCTGATGCTTGGGCTGGTAGAAATCGGTGACGTCAATGGTCTGCGAGACCTCGCCGATGGCATCCTTACTCATCAGCATGCCGCCGAGCACGGCCATTTCCGCGTCGTCATCATGCGGGGGCACGCGGTCGAAAATCGGGTCGCCGGCCGCCGCCGACGTCTGCGTGCCGCCCCGGCCCGCGCGGTCGCCACGATCGCCACGATCCAGGCCACCGCCGAACCCATTCTGATACGAGTGTTCACTTCCTTCTGGCATAGCCTCCAAGTATAGGATGTGGCGTGGCAGGTGAACGATATCGTATGGAAACGAAACGGTTGCCCGCATCGGTTCATTCCTTATTCACCTATGAGTCAGCGCCGCGACACGCAGAAAGCAAAATGTGGATAGAAAAATAAGTTATCCACATTTTGGGGATAATTCTGGGGATAATCCACTAAGTTATCCACATACTGGGGATAACTTGGTGGATAGTCTGGGGATAACATTCCGCGCCCACAACAGGTGCTTGCGCAACGCAGTCAGGCGTGATATGCGTGTGAGCGTGCCCATAGACTCTTCCGACGCCAAAGCCACCAGTTCCGGCGATACTACACGCCGCGATGGCTTCGGCACCCCGCATGCCGGCGCAAACACAAACGTCAGCAACGGCCCGACCGACGCCCGCTCCACCAACCGCCGGATCATGGCGCTGGCCCTGCCGACCTTCGGCCAGCTCATCGCCGAACCGACCTTCATCCTTATCGACACAGCCATCGTCGGCCATATCGGGGATGCGGCGTTGGCCGGCCTGTCAATCGGCTCCACCATCATCCTCACGGCAGTCGGACTATGCATATTCCTGGCCTACTCGACCACTGCGCAGGTGGCACATCTGCTGGGAGCGGGTCGTCGTCGCGAGGGACTGCAGGCAGGCATTGATGGCCTGTGGCTGGCCTTGAGCATCGGCACCGTACTGGGATTGGGATTGTTCGCGGCTGCCGAGCCATTATGCCGGGCACTGGGCGGTCAGGGCGAAGTATTGGAACAAGCCGTGACCTATACGCGCGCAATCGTGCTGGGTGCGCCAGGCATGCTGATGGTATATGCGGCGAACGGCATTTTCCGAGGATTGCAGAAGGTTCGTATCACGCTGATCGCTGCGGTGGGCGGCGCGGTGGTGAACACGGTGCTTGATGTGTTGTTCGTTATTGTGCTGAATTGGGGCATTGCCGGCTCCGGAGTGGCGACGCTGGTAGCTCAGTGGTTCATGGGGCTGTTCCTGGTAATCCCCGCCATTCTGTGGTCCCGGGCGGATGGTGCGAGTCTGCGGCCTCGTTTGGCCGGTATTGCGGCAGCCGGGGGCGACGGACTGCCATTGTTCATTCGCACATTGGCGATTCGTGCGGCCATGGTGACTACGGTCGCCTGTGCCGCGCGCATGGGTACTGCCGTGTTGGCCGGGTTTCAGGCCGTGAACTCCTCTTGGAATTTTGCGATGAACATGCTGGATTCCGTGGGCATCGCCGGCCAGACGCTGGTGGCCACAGCGCTGGGCGCTGGCAGCGTGCAGCAGGCGCGGCGGCTGACGCGGGCGACCGGGCGTGCGGGACTGGTCACCGGCGCGGTAATCGGCACGGCTTTTGCGGTAGTCGGCCTGTTCGCCGGGCACTTCTTCTCCCCTACGCCACATATTCAGACGCTGATCGCCGTGGGCATGGTGACGATGGGCATCTTCTTCCCACTGCAAGGCTGGATGATGGCAATCGACGGCATTCTTATCGGCGCGCGCGACTACCGCTATCTGGCCGTCACATGCACGCTGACCGCCGTGGTGTATGTGACGCTCATACTCATACTGGCCAATATGGTGACGCCGGCGCTGACGAGCGACCTGATGCGTACCGCCGTACTCTGGGCCGCGTTCAACGTGGTGCTCATGGGTGGGCGCGGTCTGTCCAACGGACTACGCGTGCGCTCGGACGCATGGATGAGGTAGGTATCGGCCGCGCGAAGCGCTGGGCGATTCCGTTTACATAGCGGCGCGGGCGGCGGAATACATGCCGCGGACGATTTGTTCGCGCCACTTGGACCAGCCGTATTGCTTGGTGATGGTCTCACCGGCGGTGGCACCGAGCGAGGAGCCGTCGGCCCGGGTCAGGTCGAACAGCATATCCAGCAGCATCTTGTCGTGGTGCAAGCGGTCGGCCAACTCCTCCGCCACGGCCGGATCATAGGGGTCCTTACCCGTGGCAAATTCGGATAGCGTCAAATGCTCACGCACCAGCACGGTAGCCCAGTCGACGATGTCCGGCGCGTAGCCCATACGCTTGAGAATCACCGGCACATGGCGGGCACCCTCGGCGGCGTGATCGGCCACGAACGCGCGCTTGCCGATGTCGTGGGTGATACCGGCCAACAGCAATGCCTTGAAATGATCGTCATCGTACCGTCCACCGGACGGTGTCTCACGACCCAGACGCGACGTGACCTCCACCATATGCCGATCGATGGTGTACCGGTGGGCGGCCGAGGCGGACGGACGGTTGCGGACGCCGAGCCATTCCGGCATCCATCGACCCGGAATGTCCACGAAATCGATGCTCTCCCACACTTCCATAAGATTCGATCCGCACGCAAGCAGACGGATAAACAGCTCGCGCGATTCGTCATCCCACTGGTTGTCGTGAATCGGGCAGCGCTTCAGATTAACCAAGGTAGACGGGTTGATGGGAAGACCGAATTCGCCGGCCGCCACGGCCATACGCAACGCCAGCTTGGCATCCTTGGCAGGCTCGGCACCGGGCGCCAACACCAATTCGCCTTCGTGCTTGGCCACGCCGGGAGCCACCACGTCGAATTGCGGGGCTTCGCGCTTGCCACCAGAGCGCTGAGAGAACATCTGGAAGAACGCGAATCGCGGCTTTTCGTGGGTCAGCGAATGTTCGGCGCGGGAAGCGGTGGAATCAAGCGAGAAGGAGATGCGCCGACCGATACGGGCAAGCAGTGTCTGCAGATCGTCGATCGAGTAGGCGGCACGCTCGTTTTCGGGCCAAGTCGGATCGGCAAGGCCAAGCATGGCAGCCACTTTGGCCTGATAGGGCGTCAGCATCAGGTTGGTATCCTTGCCGGCCACCAGATGGATGCAGTCGCGTACGTCGAGCAGACGTTCCACAGCTTCGTCGTAAATGCCGTGCGGGCGGTCGGCCAGCCATGAGGCGGCGAGCGCGGAGACGAGCACCGAATCGCGCAACCCCCCACGGGCCTCTTTGATGTCGGGCTGATTGACGTATTGGAGCCGGCCGAATTCGTCGAGTCGGGCTTTGGCGGAGTCGAGCAGTTCGGGCAGGCGCTTGCGGGCGGCCTTGCGCCAGCGTTCGAGGATGGACGTGGCGGTGGTGGTGATCAGAGCGGTGTCGCCGGCGATGGGCTTCACGTCCAGCCAGCCCATGGCGGCGGGAAGGTCATGGTCGGTGACTTCCTCGCATTGGGCGCGCGTGCGGATGGAGTGGTCGAGGTCCAGACCGCTGTCCCATAGCGGGTACCAGAGTTTGTTGGCCAACTCGTTGAGCTGCTGGTCGTTCAACGTGCGAGGCTCGTAGATGATGACCAGGTCGAGGTCGGAGCTGGGGCCCAGTTGGCCACGTGCCAGCGAGCCTACCGCGGCGAAGCCGATGCCGGAGTCGGGCACGGGGAAAGAGACATCCTTGCAGGCCGCATTCCACAGCTCAGTGAGGCATTGCATGGCCAGTTCTGTGCGGGCTTTGCGCTTGGTCGCACCATTCCGGTAGACGCCGTCGTCATCCGGCTGGCTCATATCCATGAATCGTTGTTTCAAGCCATCTACTGCTGAAGTCATTGCTTCATCTTTCATTGCCAAAAAAGTCCCCGCACGGCGTCAATTCGCGGCGTGCGGGGACCTTTCCTATGCAGTCCATCCCCTTCTAGGCATGGACGTCTGTGTTATCAGATCGCGGCGGAACCGGTCTCACCGGTACGCACGCGGGCCACGGAGTCCAGCGGAGCGACCCACACCTTGCCGTCACCGATGGTGCCGGTGCCGGCGGACTTGATGATCACACCGACCAGCGTTTCGGCATCCGCGTCATCGGACAGCACTTCAACGCGAATCTTCGGAATCAGGTCCACAGTGTATTCAGCGCCACGGTAGACCTCGGTGTGGCCGCGCTGGCGGCCGTAGCCGGTGGCCTCGGACACGGTCAGACCGTGCACGCCGGCGGCCGCGAGGGCCTCCTTGACATCGTCGAGCTTATGGGGCTGAATGATAGCGGTGATCAGCTTCATTTCACTTCACCTCCTTGAGAACGGAGCTGGCAGTACCAGCAAAATCGTAAGCACGTTCGCCCTGGTCGGCAAGATCGATGCCGCCGACTTCCTGGGCTTCGGTGACGCGCCAACCGATGGTCTTCTCCAGAGCGAAGGCGATGATCGCGGTGATCACTGCGGAGTAGAGGATGGCGACGAGAGCGATGACCAGCTGAACGACGAGCTGCTTCCAGTCGCCACCAGCCAGCAGACCGGTGCCTTCACCGAAGAAGCCGATGAGGATGGTGCCGGTGAAACCACCAACGCCATGCACGCCGACAACGTCGAGGGAGTCATCGTAGCCGAACTTGAACTTGAGACCGCAGGCCAGGCAGGTCAGGACACCAGCGATGGCACCCATCACGATGGCCCACAGCGGGGAAACCACATCGGCGGCCGGGGTGATGGCGACCAGGCCGGCGACCATACCCGAGGCGGCACCCATGGCGGTGTAGTGACCGGAGCGAATCTTCTCGGTGAAGCCCCAAGAGAGCATTGCGGCTGCGGTGGCGGCGGAGGTGGAAACCCAAGCGTAACCAGCAGTACCGTTGGCGGCGAAGGCGGAACCAGCGTTGAAGCCGAACCAGCCGAACCACAGCAGGAAGGCGCCGAGCATCACGAACGGCACGTTGTGCGGGCGGAACGGCTGCGTGCCGAAGCCCTTACGCTTGCCGATGATGAGCACGATGATCAGGGCGGCGACTGCGGCGTTGATGTGGACGACAGTACCACCTGCGAAATCGTGGGCGGCAGCGCCGATGGCCTTGGAGATGGCGCCGTCAGCAGACAGCAGACCACCGTTCCAGACCATGTGGGCCATAGGAGCGTAGTCGAAGGTAACCCACAGCGCCACGAAAATCATCCAGGTGCTGTACTTCACACGCTCGGCAATGGCGCCGCAGATCAGGCCGACGGTAATCATCGCGAAAGCGACCTGGAAGGCAATGTCCACGGAAACCGGGTAGTTGTTGCCGTTCAGACCGGTGGCGGTGAACACGCCGTCCTGGGCGACCATGGAGTCCTTCAGCAGGAAGCCGCTGGCCGGGTCGCCGAAGATGCCTCCGATGTCGGAACCGGCGTAAGCAATCGACCAACCCCACAGGGTCCAGATAATCATGGTGACCGACAGGGCGGCCGCCTCAAGCATCAGCATGTTCAGGACGGCCTTGGCACGAACCATACCGCCGTAGAAGAACGCCACACCAGGCGTCATGAGGAAAACCAAGGACGCGGATGTCAGGATCCATGCGGTGTTACCGGAATCAATCGCTCCCATGTCTACCTCCCTCTCTTTCGTTCAGGGCACCGGGGGCTTTGCGCGGCCGGCGTCGACTTTGTCTCTACAATGCCGTCCCCCTTGTGGGGGCTAACAGTTCGTCAGTAAAAGCCGGTCTCGTTTTGGTTTCGTTACGGCAAGTTACGCGATTGTTAAGCGCACCTGACAGTTAGGTTGATGTCGGGTGGGCTGATTCCGGCATGATTCCAACGGATATGGGAAAGCCCCGAATCATGTTTCGAATATGCTTCGGGGCTAGGTTTGGTGCGTTGCGGGCGTTTCCCGCGCCCACAACGTGGACGGACGCAGGGCTCCCCTCGCTGAGGGGAGCTGTCGAGCAAAGCGAGACTGAGGAGAGCTCGACCGTCTACGCGAGAATGCCGTCCACGAAACCTTCGGGATCGAAAGGTGCCAAATCGTCCGGACCTTCGCCAAGACCGACGAGCTTGACCGGCACGCCGAGCTCCTTCTGCACGCTGATCACGATGCCGCCCTTGGCGGAACCGTCAAGCTTGGAGAGCACCACACCGGTAATGCCGATGGCTTCGGCGAACACCTTGGCCTGGGCCATGCCGTTTTGGCCGGTGGTGGCGTCGAGCACAAGCAGCACTTCATCCACCGGCAGGTTCTTTTCGGTAACACGGCGAATCTTGCCGAGCTCGTCCATCAGGTTCGACTTGTTCTGCAGTCGGCCGGCAGTATCGATGATGAGCACGTCCGCGTTCGCTTCCTTGGCCTTGGCGGATGCCTCAAAGGCGACGGATGCCGGGTCGGCACCGTCCTTGTCGGAGCGGACGACGGGCACATTGACGCGTGCGCCCCAGGTTTCGAGCTGGTCGGCGGCGGCCGCGCGGAAGGTGTCGGCCGCGCCCATCATGACCTGCTTGTTTTCGGCCACGAACAGTCGAGCCAGTTTGCCGGCAGTGGTGGTCTTGCCGGTGCCGTTGACGCCGACCATGATGATGACGCTGGGCTTGGCGGCACCCGGCTTTTCGGCATTGAGGCGGCGGTCCGTATCTCGACCGACCAGATCGAGCAGCTTCTCCTTGAGCGTGGCGCGTACTTCGGCTGGGTCGGCTTTACCAGTGATGCGGGCGTCGGTTCTCAGGTCATCGACCAGTTGGGCGGAAGCATCCGCACCGACGTCGGCAAGCAGCAGTGTGTCTTCGACGTCTTCCCAATCGGCCTCGGAGAGATTGTCTTTGGCGAGGATGTCGAACAGGGCTTTGCCGAACGGGTTGCCGGACTTGGCAAGTTTTGCCTTGAGTCGGGTCAGTCGAGAGCCGACCGATTCGGGGGTTTCAGGTTTGGCGGGAGTGGGCTTGGAGGCAGGTTGGGACTCGGGCTTGGGCGCAGCTGCCGGTTCGGGTTCGGCCTGCGCGGCTGGCGCAGGCTCGGCTTTGGCCGATTCGGCTGACTTGGCCGGCTCGGCGGCAGTCGCAGCCTTAGCTTCCTCGGCTTCGGCGGCCAGCCGAGCGTCGGCGGCGGCCTTGGCGTCGCGGGTCTTCTTGTTGTCGGGGGCAACCTTGCCCATCGCACGATCCAAATCGCGCTTGCGGGACTTGCCCAACCAGATGCTCAGGGCGATTACGATAACCGCCGCCACAATCACGCCAAGAACGGCGAGCACAGTATTCATATCCATACCTGTCAAGTCTAGCCCGCAGATGGAATCCCCTACGAATTCCCGATGTCTATTTAGAAGTGCAACACCCTTGTTGGTCCTGTAATTCTAACAGTTCGTCGGCGAACGCCTCGGCGGCCCGGGTTCTAAATAGAAGTGCAACACCTTGTCTAGGGTTGGAAGTGTTCGAAGT
>OBZG01000695.1_pt1 | contig 19937 bp, 19 predicted proteins | sample 1550701 | NCBI WGS metagenome assembly OBZG01 (sample SAMEA2580229, study PRJEB22360) | human gut metagenome | biome: human gut; feature: human-associated habitat; material: faeces | place: Denmark | collected 2008/2010
GATCATGGCAGCCGGCAGCAGACGGTGACGCAGGAGCGTTTTGGCCCGCAGGAGGAGCCGTACCCCGCTATGCTGCAGAACTTTGCACAGGCTGTGCTGGAGGGGACACCGCTGGCGGCTCCCGGTACAGAGGGAGTGCGTGCGCTGGAGTTGACCGATGCAGCCTATCTCTCGGCCTGGCAGGGGCGCAAGGTGACGCTGCCCCTGGATGCAGAGCTGTTTGAGCGGGAGCTGGCAGCCCATATCCAACAGGAGGAGCAGCATGGCTAAACTGCGTTTTCTGGTAGTGGGGTCGGGCTGGCGGTCACTGTTTTATGTCCGTATCGCACAGGCTTTACCCCAGCAGTTTGAGCTGTGTGCGGTGCTCTGCCGCAGTCAGGAGAAAGCAGAGCAGATCCGCCGGTATGGGGCGCCGGTGAGCACCTCTCCGGAGCAGTGCGCCGCCATGCGGCCGGATTTCGTGGTGGTGGCGGTAAACAAGGCGTCGCTGGCCCAGGTCAGCAAGGAGTGGATAGAGCGCGGTTTTGCCGTGCTGTGCGAGACCCCGGCTGCGTTAGAGACAGACCAGCTGCGCACCTTATGGAAGCTGCATACCAGTGGAGCAAAACTGCAAATTGCAGAGCAGTACTGGCTCTACCCGGCGGTGGCCGCTAAATTGCAGGCGGTGCATCAGGGTCTGGTAGGACAGCCCGCTTTTGCCCGGCTCTCGCTGGCGCATGGGTATCATGCTGCCAGCTTGGCCCGGTCGTTTTTGGGCACCGGGATGCAGCCGGTGACGGTGGAGGGGCGCACCTGGCCGGTGGAGATCATTGAGACCGACTCCCGCTGGGGCAAGATCGAGCATGGCCCTCTGGTGCAAAAGACCTTGCAGCGCCATACACTGCAATTTGCAGGCGGGGCGGTAGCCTTTGTGGATTTTTGCAACGTGCAGTACCACTCGGATCTGCGTGCGACCCATCTGAACATCCAAGGCCCCCGGGGAGAGCTGGACGATGAGACGCTGCGCTGGCTGGACGAAAGAGCGGAGCCTCAGCAGGCACAGATCCAGTGCCAGCAGGGACTGTATACGCTGGGGGAGCGGGTGCTGTACCGTACCCCCTTTTATGGCAGCGGCTTGAACCAGGACGAGACGGCGATCGCCACCTTTTTGGCGGGGATGGAACGGTATCTTTCGGCAGGGGAGGCGGTGTATCCGCTGGCCGATGCTTTGCAGGATGCGTATCTGGGCATCCTGATGGAACGCAGCCTGACAGCCTCTGAGCCGGTGCAGAGCCAGTCTCAGCCCTGGATGAGGGAGAACGAAGGGTGACCGTTCTTTTTTGCAAAAGTGTTTTTACAGGCGGGCGTTATGCGCCCGCCTGTTTTCTGTGGGTACAGGCAGCCCAAACTTCCCCAAAAAAAGGTGGCCCCTGGATTGATTTTGGCCCCTGTTTGGGGTATACTTAACCTGTGAGTTTGTGATTCTTTGCGCAAAGTGCGTGGGAAGACCCAAACCCTCGATAGATTGTGGAGGTAATGAATAATGTTGGTAAATGCGACCGAAATGCTGCTCAAGGCCCGCGATGGCCATTATGGTGTTCCTCAGTTCAATATCAATAACCTGGAGTGGACCAAGGCAGTCCTGCTGGCCTGTGAGGAGGCCAAGAGCCCGGTGATCCTGGGTGTGTCTGAGGGTGCCGGCAAGTACATGACCGGCTTCAAGACTGTGGCTGCTATGGTCAGCGCCATGGTAGACTCTCTGGGCATCACCGTGCCGGTGGCTCTGCACCTGGACCACGGCTCCTACGAGGGCTGCAAGGCCTGCATCGAGGCTGGCTTCTCCTCCATCATGTTCGACGGCAGCCACTACCCCATTGAGGAGAACGTGGCAAAGACCAAGGAGCTGGTAGAGCTGGCTCACTCCAAGGGCATCTCCGTGGAGGCCGAGGTGGGCTCCATCGGCGGCGTCGAGGATGGCGTTGTGGGCACGGGCGAGATCGCTGACCCCGAGGAGTGCGCTAAGATCGCTGCTCTGGGCGTTGACTTCCTGGCTGCTGGCATCGGCAATATCCACGGTGTCTACCCCGAGAACTGGAAGGGCCTGGACTTTGAGGCTCTGGACCGCATCCACCAGGCCACCAATAACATCCCCCTGGTGCTGCACGGCGGCACCGGCATCCCCGATGAGATGATCGCTAAGGCGATCAGCCTGGGCGTGTCCAAGATCAATATCAACACCGAGTGCCAGCTGGTGTTTGCGGAGGCTACCCGCAAGTACATCGAGGAGGGCAAGGATCAGCAGGGCAAGGGCTTTGACCCCCGTAAGCTGCTGGCTCCTGGTGTAAAGGCTATCCAGGATAAGTGCAAGGAGAAGATCGAGCTGTTCGGCTGCGCAGGCAAGGGCTAAGCTGCAGAGCACGGTTTTATCCGTAAGCAGGCAATAAAAACCCCCGGTGCAGAGTTTTCCGCACCGGGGGTTTTGTGTTTCTCAGCGAGCTTAAAACTTTCCGCCGTCCGACCCGCCAAATCCGTCCGAATCGACCGTGGAAGAAGAATTTGTCTCGGTCTGGGGCGGATCATAGACCTGGCTGCGGGTGGTGTGGGTATACAGGTCCACCTGGCGGTGCAGCACCAGCCCCTCGTCCGACAGGTAGCCTGCCGCTTCCGTTTTGGGGCGGGCGGTGCGCATCTGACTGCACAGGATGCCGCATACCAGCCCGGCAATACCCAAAGGCAGCAGGATCACCAGCGCGATCCGCCCTGCACCGGAGCCGCCCGGCATGGGTTTGCCGTGGCGTGCGTAGTAATCCAGGGTATCGCCGCACATCTCCAAAAATGTATCGGCGGCTTTTAGGTTCTCGCCGTCCGAGAGCAGCGGCTGCACTTTTTGCTCGATCTGCTGGATGCGTGCATCCGAAAAAGCCTGTACAGCGCTGCCGTAGGTGATCGTTACATAGTCCCGGGACTCCATAGCCACCAGGAACAGCACGCCGCTGTGCTGGGTCCCGCTGCCCAGCTCATGGCTGCGGTAATAGTCCTTGGCGTACTCCCGGGCGGTCTGGCTGCCCACGTTGGCACAGGTCACATAATAGACGGCGCAGTCGTGTCCATCGGCTGCTGTGGAGGCGGTCTGTTCCAGGGCGGACAGGGCGGCGGCATCAAACAGGCCATACTCATCCCGTACACTGCCGCCTGCTGCTGCCGCCGGCAGCGCCAGCCCCAGACAGAGGATCAAAACGGCCAGGAACCGGCTGGCCCAAGATTTTTTATGCATGGTAAGCGCCCCCTTTACAACAGCAGCAAAGCCAGCACCAGCATCAGCGGCAGGCTGATGCCCGCAAACAATGCAGCAAGCCGTCCCTTGTCGATGGGCAGATCTCCGATCAGCTTACCGGTCTGGCCGTTCATGGCAAACAAGAAATCCCGCCCTTTCCATTTGGTGTGCAGCATCCAGACCGGCAGCAGAGCATAGTGCGTCTGGGGCGGTGCTACCCGGACCTCCTCCTGCAGGGTGTGGTAGTCGGTGTAGCCGCAGATGGTGCTGTGCAGCGCAGAGGCAGTGGTGTTTTCGATGCGGGTCTTGGCCCGCTCAAAGGCGGTCTGCGCTTCCACGTCGTAGCGGTCTGCCATAAAACCCGGCAGATACGCCGTGGAAAACGGCTTCATCTCCTCCAGCGCAAAAGGCTCGATGGCATCCATGTGGGCGTCCGGCATACGGGAGGAACCGTCCGCCGGGATCCTGCAAAAGCGGGCTTCGCCCTCACGCTCCACCCGGAAATGCTGCACCGTGGTCACCTGGTAATCGCCCTCCCGGTGGGTCTCTGCCCGATGCCCTTCATAGCTGCCCTGGGCGGTGGCGGAAGCATCGAATACCCAAAAGGGGACATAGACGCCCTGCAGCTCCTCCAGATGGTTTTCCTCCCGGAAAGCCTTCGGCAGCAGAGGCTTGCCCTTATAGTGCTTTTTCAGCGCTGCCAGGGCTTCTGCCCGGTCCATGCGGAAGGGCAGGATAAACTCTGGCTTTTGCTGGCCGGTGAACTGTCCCCCCATAACGGTGGGGTTGCCGCAGTAAGGGCAGCTGGAAGCCGCCGTAGTGTCGGCGCAGACCAGCTCTGCCCCGCAGGAAGGACAGCTGTAACTGCGCAGGCCGCTGGTCTCCTCCTGTCCCCAAAGGGGAGCTTCGGCCTGCGCAGCAGCGGACCGGTCGGCCTGGGCCTGTTTTTCTGCATAGCGGGCCTCCATGTCCGCTACTTCGTACTGCGAACCGCAGTAGTCGCATACCAGCTTGCCCGCCTTGCCATCAAACCGCAGGGGGCCTGTACAGGCCGGGCACTGGTAATTGGTCAGTGTATTTGCCACAGATATCACCTCATCCCTTTAGCCGGCAAAAGGTTTGCCGCAGTTGGGACAGAACTTGGGGGGCTGTGCCGGGTCGGCAGGCTCCCAGCCGCAGGCAGAACAGCGGGCTGCCGGGCGGGGCTGCCCACATTCGGTGCAGAATTTCCCAAAGTTGTGTGCGCCGCAGCGGCAGACCCAGCCCTCCTGGGGGCGGGGCTGGCCACATTCAGAACAGAACTTTCCGGTATTGCCCTCATGCCCGCAGGCGCAGCGCCAGCCCGCAGCAGACGGGACCGGCTGAGGGGCAGCGGGCGTCCCCATCTGATACAGGGTCTGGGCCTGCGCACCCCCGGCTGCAGCGGCCTGCTGCATGCCCATAAAGGCCATGGCCGGCCCGGCAGCGGTGTTGGCGGCGGCAGCACGCATGGCATCGGCCTGCGCACCCACCAGGTGGGCAGCGGCCCGGGTGGGGTCCATCAGAGCGGCAGCGCGCTGCATCTCCTTGATGGCCTGCTCATCTTCCTCGCTGGCCTTGACGCTGGACAAGCCCAGAGAAACGATCTCGATGCCCCGCAGCTGGCTCCACTGGCTGCTGAGGGTGTCGTTCAGAGCCTGCGCCAGCTCTGCGGTGTGCCCCGGCAGAGCCGAATAGCGGATGCCCATGGCGCTGATCTTGGCAAAGGCAGGCTGCAAAGCGGTCATCAGCTCGGTTTTGAGCTGGCCGTCAATGGCGTCCCGTGTATACGGCTCCGAGATGTTGCCGCATACATTGGTATAGAACAAGATGGGGTTTACCACCCGGTAGCTGTACTCGCCAAAGCAGCGGATGCCGATGTCCATGTCGATGCCGGCTCGCTGGTCCACCACCCGGAAGGGGACAGGGCTGGGGGTGCCGTATTTGTTGCCCACCAGCTCCTTGGTGTTGAAATAATAGATCCGCTGGTCTGCGGCGGCCTGTCCCCCAAAGGTGAACCGCTGGCCCAGCTCCGCAAAAACATCCTCGATGCCGTTTTTGGGCAGGGAACCAGACAGCAGCGAGGGCTGCGTGCCGGTCTGGTAGGTGTATTCGCCCGGTTCGGCGCACAGCTCCACCACCTTGCCCTGCTCCACGATCAGGGCGCACTGGCCGTTGGCCACAGCCAGCACAGAGCCGTCGGTGATGATGTTATCACCGCCCCGGCGGTTGGAAGAACGCCCGGAACGGCGTTTTTCGCCCTGCACGGCGATCACATCGGCGGGCAGCGCATCGCAATAAAAATATTCTTTCCACTGGTCGCCCAGCACACCGCTGGCAGCTCCCAATGCAGCTTTGATCAGACCCATAACACAACGCTCCTTTTTAGGCGGGCCAGTGGCCCGCAGTATACGCCCCCAGTATAGCACAGCGGGCAGGCGCTTGTCCATTTGAGCAGGCGGCAAATAAAAATCCCCGGCGGAGCCGGGGAGATTTCACCGAACGGGCGCAGCCCGATGTTCCTGGCGATGTGTCAGATCATGCAAATACGGTCTGACACCTGTATGGTGCGGCCCGTAAATGGGGTTTCTTCATACAAAAAGCCCGCAGGGCAGCCCCTGCGGGCGGTAGGGGGATGCGTTATGCCAGAAGTGTAAACCAGACAAAGGCGGCAGCTACGGCCAGCATCATCGCGATCAGTGCGCCGTTGGCAAAGCCTTTTGTCACCGATGTTTCACAGTGCTCAAACAGCAATCGTTTGCGGCGGGCGTTGAGGATCTCCTGCTCTCCAAAGCCGTTCATCTTCTGCCAGGCGATGTCGTGACCGTTCAGAAGGAGCCAATCTGAAATAAGCCCATAAAGGATCACGACACCAAAGCCAAATACAATGATCCATACATCATTCCAAAGGTGAAGCGGGGATAATGCCTCTTTAAGCTCACCGCCGTTTGCTGCGATCACTGTACAGAAGATATAAACCATCGTGTTGGCAATATGCGTGTTGAGCGGGCCTTTTTTGTTCATCCTGGAACCCTCCTTTAGGTGAAATATTTTCTGTTACCCACCAATGGCCTGATAATAGTCCGTCTCGCTTCTAAGTACAGTATTACCCTTACATTCGCATACTGTTTGATGATAGCAATGCATATAATACAGGTGGCCGATGACGCTGGTCAGCGGGGTCTTGAGGTCGTGGGCCAGGTAGACCACCAGTGTTTTAGAATACAGACCTGCTTTTCAGCACAGATAGCCCTCAAAACAGTGCAGATCCTCGGTTTTTACAACGCCTTCCAGATACAGACCGTCCGCGCGGTACTCCTCCTTTTGCACGCTGCCGCGCTCCCGCATGGGGGCAGCCAGGCCCAGTTTGTCATAGGGCAGCAGCACCCGGATGGTGCGGACCCGGTCGCTCAGGGTCTCGTCCAGGCGGCGCAGCAGTGCTTCCAGGCCAAATCCGGTCTTGGCGCTGGTAAGCAGGATGTCCGGGTCAAAGGCCACCGCACTGGCTTTGTCGCATTTGTTGTAAACGGTCAGCCGGGGGATGTCATCGCAGTCCAGGCTGTCCAGGACCTGGTCGGTGACAGCCAGCTGTTCTTCCCGCTGGTCATCGCAGGCATCCGCCACCCGGACGATCACATCCGACCAGGCAGCCTCCTCCAGGGTGGAACGGAAAGCTTCCACCAGGTGATGGGGCAGCCGGGAGACAAAACCAACGGTATCCACCAGCAGCACCGCCAGCCCGCTGGGCAGAACGAGTTTGCGGCTGGTGGGGTCCAGGGTGGCAAACAGCATATCGGCCTCGGCTACGCTGGGACCGCACAGGGCGTTCATCAGGCTGGACTTGCCCACGTTGGTATAGCCCACTAAGCTGACCACCGGCATCCCGGTCTTGGCCCGGGCTTTGCGGCTCTCGCCCCGGCGGCGCTCCATCTCGGCCAGTTTTTCAGCCAGGGCGTCGATGCGGGCGTGGACATGGCGGCGGTCCAGCTCCAGCTTGGTCTCACCGGCACCACGGCGGGCGCCGCCGCCGCCCCCACCACCGCCGCCCTGGCGGCTGAGGCTTTCGCCCATGCCCTGCAGCCGGGGCAGGCGGTAGCGCAAAAGGGCAAGTTCCGTCTGCAATTTGCCCTCGCCCGTCACCGCACGGCTGCGGAAGATCTCCAGGATCAGCATGGTGCGGTCGATCACCTCCACCCCTAGAGCGGTAGAGATGTTGCGGATCTGGCTGCCGGTCAGCTCGCCGTCAAATACGGCGCACTCCACCTCCAGGGTCTCGGCGGCCAGGCGGGCTTCCTCCAGCTTACCGCTGCCCAGCACGGTGCCGGTCTCCGGGGTCTGGCGCTTTTGGGTCACCTGGGCCACTGCCTCCATGTGGTTGGCCTCGCACAGGGCGGCCAACTCGTTCAGACTGCGCTCACAGTCCCATTGTCCCTGGTCCAATGCCAGCAGCAGCACCTTGGCAGGGGGGGTCTCAACTAAAATATCGTATAATTCGCTCAAAATAGTCCCTCTCTGTATCCTGTTTTATCCTTTTTGTTCTTCGTAGCGGCGCCGGGTCAGGAGATAGCACCGGCAGTCCACAGGGGTACCGTCAAACTTGTGGTATACAGCATCATGTTGGTAGACGAACCCAGATTTTTGCATCACCCGGCCGCTGGCGGGGTTGCCTGCGGCATGGCAGCAGCCCAGCTCCTCCCCCTGCACGGTATCGAACCAGTGACCCACTACCGCCCGCAGCGCTTCGGTGGTATAGCCCTGGCCCCACCACGCCCGGCCGATGCAGTAGCCCGGCTCCCACTGGGGGTCATCCGGACGGAGATCGGACTGCATCTCCAGGCGGGAGAGCCGATAGATGGAAATAGTACCAAACACCTGGCCGCTGGCTTTTTCCACCATGGCCCATTGGTAGTAGTCCGGGTTTGGGTACAGCTCGGCCCAGGCGGACAGCAGCGCCCGGGTCTCGGCCGGGGAGGTGTGCGGCTCCCAGCGCAGCCAGCGGGTCACCTCCGGGTCAGAGGCCCAGTTGTCAAACATCATGGGGGCATCTTCGGGCAGAAGCGGCCGCAGCAGCAGCCGGGATGTCTCGATTTTTTGGGTACCGGAATGACGCATCGTGTTCTCTCCTCTTTTCATCTGAAAGTATACACAGGATAGCATAAATTCCGGCGCAGCGCAAGCGGTGCAGAGGGGCAAATGCTGCGTTTGGCCCAGAGCGAAAACGAGAATTTTCCCTTGACAAACACACAAACCTTATTAAACTGAAACCTATCCATAGAGTGAAAGGGGAAAGAGTTTTTATGCAGGATCTGAAAACCTATCTGGCCCATCATCCGCTGGTGTTCGATGGCGGTATGGGCACCTATTATAAAGCAGCCCCTGGGCTTGCCTGTGAGCAGGCAAATACTGCCGACCCGGACGGTGTGCTGGCAGTCCACCGGGCCTATCTGGAGGCAGGCGCACAGGCGCTGAAGACCAACACCTTTGGCCTGACGGCAATGGCAGCCCGGCAGGAGCCGGGGTGGCAGGCGCTGGCAGATGCAGGGTATGCCCTGGCGGTCCAGGCTGCGCAGGACAAAGCCTATGTGTTTGCCGACCTGGGGCCGGTGCCGGATACCGAAGAACGGCCCGCCGGGCAGGTCTATACAGAGGTGGCGGAAAGGATGCTGGACCAGGGGGCGGAATATTTTTTGTTTGAGACCCTGAGCTCCGATGCCGGTGTACTGGAGGCAGTACGGGCCATCCGTGCCCGCTGCCCCCATGCTTTTGTGTTGGTGTCCTTTGCAGCCTTGCCGGACGGTTATACCCGGGAGGGTCTGGCCTGTTCGCAGCTTTTGCAGCGGATGCAGGCCAGCGGTCTGGTGGATGCAGCCGGACTGAACTGCGTCTCTGCGCCGGGGGCGATGGCTGCTTTGGTGCAGCAGCTGGGCCGGCAGGGGGCGCCGCCGTCGGGGGAGGCCCAAGTCCGGGCCGCTGCGGTGATGCCCAATGCCGGGTATCCGGTGGTGGCCCGCAGCCAGGTGCGCTACCAGGGGAAACCGGCGTATTTTGCAAAAACACTGGCGGCATTGGCGGGCCGGGGCGTGCGTATCCTGGGCGGGTGCTGCGGCACTACGCCCGAGCATATCCGGGCCTTGACGGAGGCGCTGGAAGAGCAGCCTGCGTTGGGACCCGCCTTTGCAGAGCCGGGTGCTGTCCCGGCGGCCCATCAGCCGGCCGAGACGGAGGATGCGTTTCTGTGCAAGCTGCGCAGCGGCCAGCCGGTGATCGCAGTGGAGCTGGACTCGCCTAAGACCGCAGACCTTTCCGGCTATCTGGCATCGGCCCGGCGCTTGCAGCAGGCAGGCGCAGATATTATGACCATTGCGGATTGTCCAGTGGCTCGGGCCCGGATGGATGCTGCGCTGGTGGCCTGCCGGGTGCACCGAGAGCTGGGGCTGTGCGTGCTGCCCCATATGACCTGCCGGGACCGCAACCTCAACGCCACCAAAGCCCTGCTGCTGGGGCTGGCGGCGGAGGGCATTGGGGAGGTGTTGGCCATTACCGGAGACCCCATCCCCACAGCAGAGCGGGACGAGGTGAAAAGTGTCTATCAGTTCAATTCCCGCAAGCTGGCCCAGTATATCCTTTCTCTGGCGGGAGAGGGGGGCCTGCCCGCCCGGATGGCGGTGTTTGGTGCGTTGAACCTGGGGGCCAGAAATTTTGCGGTGGAGCTGCGCCGTGCAGAGGAAAAACTGGCCTGCGGGATGACCGGATTTTTGACCCAGCCGGTGCTCAGTACCCAGGCGCTGGAAAATCTGCGCCTGGCCCGCCAGACACTGGGCAGCCGGGCAAAATTGCTGGCCGGGGTGCTGCCGGTGGTCAGCCTGCGCAATGCGCAGTTCCTGGACAGCGAGGTCAATGGCATCCAGGTGGAGCCGGAACTGCTCCAGCGCTTTGCAGGACTGGATAAAGCCGCCGGGGAGGCGTTGGGCTTGGAGGTGGCGTTTGGCGCAGCGAAAGCGGCACTGCCCTATGCAGATGGCTTGTACCTGATGACCCCCTTCCAGCGGGTAGGCTTGATGGAAACCCTGATCGCCCGCATCCGCACAGAGCTTTTTGAGCAGATGTAAGGCTTGCCGGGGACGCTCCCTCTCCGCAGTCGGATACCAGCAAAAAGAAAACCAAGGAAACTCCCGCTCTATGTATAAACCCGGTTGCTGCATCGCAAACTAAGGACAGGCTTTGACCGTACACAAATGCGAGATGGGAGTAACGAATGATGGAGCAACTCAGGAAGTTTTTGCGGGGCAAGGGCTTCGCGCTGGCGCTGGCAGCGTGTCTGCTGGCAGCCGCTGCTGCAGGGGTATGGACCGTGCGTCTGATCCGCAGCGAACTGCAAAAGAACCTGGACGGCCTTTCCCCGTCCAGCACGGTACAGCCCGCTGTGCCGGACGCAGATATTGGTACAAAACAGGAGGCAGACCCATGGAAGCAGGATACCGCTCCGGCAGCAAACAGCGCATCCGGCGTGCCGGAGCCTGCATCCCGTCAGCCTGCGGCATCCTCCTCGCCGTCGGCCTCCTCTGCGCCTGGCTCTGGCTCGGTGTCCGAACCTGCCGCGCTGCAAAGCGACTCTGCGCCTGTCAGTCGGCCCTCTGCGCCAGCTTCCACGCAGCCCGTCTCTGGGCGCGTCTTAGCGGTGTTCAGCGGGGACGAGCTGGTCTATAACAAAACGCTGGGGGATTGGCGTACCCATAATGGGGTGGACTACGCCTGCAAACCGGGGGAGACGGTGTCCAGCCCGGTGGAGGGCAAGGTCACCGGTCTGGAGACGGACGGAAGCTGGGGCCCCACAGTTTCCCTGACCGATGCCCAGGGGCGCGTCTGGCGGCTGTGCGGTGTTTCTGCCGCTGTGCGCCAGGGGCAGACCGTTTCTGCCGGGCAGAAACTGGGCAAGGCGGCTACGGTCAGCTGTGAATGTGAGCAAGAGCCGCATATCCACATGGAAGTGCAGCAGGGGGACCGCTACCTGGACCCTCAAAAACTGATGCACTGACGCCCACGGCAAAGCTGCCGGCAGCAAGCCCCCGCTTCGGCGGGGGCTTTTTTGGCGTTTGGCGCATCTGCAAGGGCAAAAGCAGGAAGAAGGAGTTTCACGGTTCCTCCACAAATAGCTCATGGTTTTGATTTGATTTTGCTATCCAGTTCTGGTAAGATAAGAGATGAATAACGAAAAAACTTGAAACATACAGAAAGGGGCCGATGGATGGCAAAGATCGTGATCGTAGGCGGCGGCGCCGCCGGATTGATGGCAGCAGGAGCTGCCGTCCGACAGGGTCACCAGGTCACTGTGCTGGAGCATATGCAAAAGCCTGCCCAGAAGATCCTGGTCACCGGCAAGGGACGCTGCAACCTTACCAATGATTGTAACCCGGAGGAGTTCCTGCGCCATGTGCGCACCAACGCCCGGTTTCTATACTCTTCACTGGGGGCGTTCCCGCCGGCCAAGACCATGGAGCTGTTTCGCTCCCTGGGCGTAGAGCTGAAGGTGGAGCGCGGCCGCCGGGTGTTTCCGGTGTCCGATAAAGCGGAAGAGATCCGTCAGGCGCTGCTGCGCTATGCCGCCGACGCAGACCTGGTGGAAGATAAAGCAAAAAAACTGCTGCTGGAGCCGCTGGCTGTGGACGAGACCCTGCCCGCAAAAAAGCGCGGCCCGGCGCTGCGCTGTATCGGGGTGCGGGGCGCTTCGGGACGAGAGTACCGGGCCGATGCCGTGCTGGTAGCCACCGGCGGATTGAGCTACCCCACCACCGGCTCCACGGGAGACGGCTATAAACTGGCCCAGCAGGCAGGACACAGCCTGGTGGAGCCGGTGCCCAGCCTGGTAAGCCTGGTAAGCCGGGACGGTGACTGCAAGCGGATGATGGGCCTGGCCCTGAAAAATATCACCCTGACCCTGTTTGAGGATAACAAGGCCATTTTTGAAGAGCAGGGGGAGATGCTGTTTACCCACTTTGGCATCAGCGGCCCGCTGACCCTGAGTGCCTCCAGTCATCTGGGAGATATGAAAAAACACCGCTATTTTGTAGAGCTGGACCTGAAACCCGCCCTTACAGAGCAGCAGCTCTATGACCGCATCACCCGGGATTTTGCGCTTTTGGCCAATCATTCGGCGCAGGGGGCGCTGGCAAAATTGCTGCCCGCCAGTATGCAGCCGGTGATGGTGGACCGCTGGGGCGTGGACCCGGCGACTAAGGCCAACCAGATCACCCGGGAGCAAAAGCGGGAGCTGGTGCGCCTGTGCAAGCACTGGCGTGTATCAGTGGATGCACGGGGCGACCTGGCACATGCGGTGATCACGGCCGGGGGCGTGCCGGTGCGGGAGGTAGACCCCAAGACCATGCAGAGCAAAAAGGCCGCAGGCCTTTATTTTGCGGGCGAGGTGCTGGATGTGGACGCCTATACCGGCGGCTATAACCTGCAGATCGCTTTCTGCACGGCACAGAGCTTTGCCAATAATCTGTGATCGGCAGAAAGGAAAACCATCTGCTTGGACCCCCAAAATAACGCCTATCTCATTATAAAGGAGAGAGAACTATGGTATCGGTTGCGATCGATGGGCCTGCCGGGGCAGGCAAATCCACCCTGGCCCGCCGCCTGGCTGCTCAGCTGGGGTATATTTATGTGGACACGGGGGCAATGTACCGGGCTGTGGGGCTGTATGCCCTGCGGGCGGGGCAGGACCCCAAGGACAATGCAGCGGTGGAGGGGCTTCTGCCGCAGATCTCGCTGCGGCTGGACTGCCCGGACGGGGAGCAGCATATCTACCTGAATGGGGAGGATGTAAGCAGCGCCATCCGCACGGAGCAGGCGGGTATGGCGGCTTCTGCCGTGGGAGCAAACCCGGCAGTGCGGGCATTTTTGCTGGAGACCCAGCGTCAGATGGCCCGTACACAGAATGTGCTGATGGATGGCCGGGATATCGGTACGGTGGTGCTGCCGGATGCAGCGGTAAAGATCTTCCTTACGGCCAGCCCGGAGGCACGGGCTGCCCGCCGCTGGAAGGAATACCAGGAAAAGGGACAGCAGGTCTCCTACGAGCAGGTCCTGGAGGACGTGCGTCAGCGGGACTATCAGGATACCCACCGGGAGGCCGCGCCGCTGCGCCAGGCCGAGGACGCAGTGCTGCTGGATACCTCGGAGCTGGATTTTGAACAGAGCCTGGCTGCAATGGCTGCGATCATTGCGGAAAAAACAAAATAAAACGGGACGTAATGCTATGCTGTTATATTACATTTTAGTGCCCCTGGCTTGGCTGGTCTGGCACTTGGTGTTCCGGATCCAGGTCATTGGCCGGGACAACCTGAAAAAGGTGGCTACGCCGGGGAGCATCATTGCCCCTACCCATGTGTCTGCCATAGACCCTGTGTTTATCATCATCAGCCGCTTTTGGGGCAAACGGATGATCGTTTTTGGCAAAAAAGAGCTGTTTGAGATCAATCCGCTGCTGACCTGGTTCTTCCGCTGCATGGGCGGCGTGTGCGTCCGGGGCACCCGGGAGGAACTGGCTGTCATCGACAACACCATTGCGGCCTGCAAGGAAGGGGATACCCTGCTGATCTTCCCGGAAGGCACCCGGGAGCGGGAGGGCAAGATGCTGCCGCCCAAAAGCGGAATGTTTGTGGTGGCGGCACAGGCCGGCGTGGATGTGGTGCCCTGCCGCATCTTTTACGATACCCCGAACGGCCGGGCAAAGCTGTTCTGCCGGGTGCGGGTCGTGTACGGCGAGCCGATGCCTGCGGCGCAGTTTGCAATGCAGGATAAGCGGGATGTCAAGGCCATGCGTGCAGGCAAGAAAGCGCTGACCGAAGCATGGGAGCAGCTGGGGGAGCCGTATGCATTTGCTCCCAAGGATGCGTAAGGGAGGAAAAGAAGCGATGGAGATCCGTTTGGCAAAGACGGCAGGATTCTGTTTTGGCGTTAATCGTGCCGTCCAGCTGGTGGACCGGTTGGTAGACGAGGGGGCCAAGGTGGCGACCCTGGGTCCCTTGATCCATAACCCGCAGGCAGTGGAGCGGATGCGCAGCCAGGGTGTGCTGGTAGTGGATCGGGTAAAGGACGTGCCTTCTGGATACCAGGTGGTGGTGCGCAGCCACGGCGTGCCCCGCAGCATCTACGATGAGATCGAAGCCCGTGGGCTGACCTGTCAGGATGCGACCTGCCCCTTTGTGAAGAAGATCCAGGACATTGCCGCCAAGGCGGAGGCGGACGGTGCGGTGCTGCTGGTGGCAGGCAATGCCGACCATCCGGAGGTGCAGGGCATCGTGGGACACACCCGGGGAGAGGTGTTTGTTTTTGGCGATTTGTCGGCTCTTCAGGCCTGGAAAGGCCCCTCAGACCCCCAAAAGCCGATTTATGCAGTTGCACAGACCACATTTCAGGTTACAAAATGGCGAGAAAGTTCGGAGTTTCTAAAAAAAGCCTATACAAACGCCCGAATTTTTGATACAATATGTAATGCGACGTGGGCGAGGCAACAGGAAGCGGAAGACCTCAGCCAGCAATGCGACATCATTGTTGTCATTGGCGGTCATCATTCTTCCAATACCCAAAAGCTGGTACAGGTCGCCGCAGAACACACGCGCGCCGTAACGGTCGAAACAGCGAGCGAACTTCGGCCAGAATGGTTTGCGGATGTAAAAACGGCGGGCGTCACGGCTGGGGCTTCAACGCCATCGTCTATTATTGAGGAGGTACTTAACAGTATGAGCGAAGAAATCAATGACAGCATGAGCTTTGAGGAGATGCTGAATGCATCTGAGGAGAAGCGTGTTCATGCAGGCAGTATTGTGAAAGGAATCGTGACCAGCATCTCTGCCAACGAGATCCAGGTGGATATCGGCGCAAAGCAGACCGGCTTTGTCAAGCTGAGCGAGCTGACCGATGATTCCTCCGCTAAGGTCGAAGACCTGGTGAAGGTTGGCGATGAGCTGGACCTCATCGTCGAGAAGGTCATGGATCAGGACGGCGTCATCCAGCTCTCGCGCAAGAAGCTCGCATCGCGCAAGGGCATGGAGGAGATCGCCAAGGCCGCTGAGTCCGGTGAGGTCGTCGAGGGCGACGTTACCGAGTTCAACAAGGGCGGCGTTGTTGTCAACGTCAAGGGCGTCAAGGTGTTCGTGCCCCGTTCTCAGGCCACGATGCGCCGCGACGAGGATTATACCGCCCTGGTCGGCCAGCACGTGCAGCTGGTCGTGACCGAGTGCTCCGGCCGCAAGATCGTCGGCAGCATCAACAAGGTCACCGCTGAGCAGAACAAGGCAAAGCGCGAGGAGTTCTGGGCAAACGTCGAGATCGGCAAGAGCTACACCGGCGTTGTCAAGAGCCTGACCTCTTACGGTGCTTTTGTGGACATCGGCGGCGTGGATGGCCTGTGCCACATCAGCGAGCTGAGCTGGAACCGCATCAAGCATCCCTCTGAGGTCGTCTCTGTGGGCGACACCATCGAGGTGTATGTGAAGGATATCGACACCGAGCACCAGAAGGTGTCCCTGGGCTACAAGAAGGCCGAGGACAATCCCTGGGAGCAGCTGAAGAACAACTACCCCATCGGCAGCTCCTTCCACGCTCCGGTGGTGTCCCTGACCAAGTTCGGCGCTTTTGTCCGCATCCTGCCGGGCGTGGACGGTCTGGTCCACATCAGCGAGATCAGCAACGAGCGCGTGGAGAAGGTCTCCGATGCACTGAAGGTCGGCGATATGGTGGACGTGAAGCTGCTGGATGTTGACTTCGACAAGAAGCGCATCAGCCTGTCCATGAAGGCCCTGCTGAAGAACGACGAGGAGTAATCTCCCCTCGCCGCATACAAACTGAGGCGGTCGCCTGATACAATGCGATCACAGCCCCGTTGCCGGGAAAACGGCGGCGGGGCTGTTTTGGTTTTCTGGTGTCGCCTCAAAAGGGAGAAACGCAATGAGTGCTTGGCTCAAAAAGCACCGGGAGGTGCTGGCCTACCTGCTGTTCGGCGTGCTGACCACCCTGCTGAACATCCTGCTGTATGCACTGTTCAGCGAGCTGTTTGGGTACAAGGCGGCCAACAGCTGGGGCAACGTGTTGGATAACATCCTGTGCATCCTGTTTGCCTATGCCACCAACCGGGCCTTTGTGTTTGCAAGCAAGACCCACGGCCGGGATGCCTGGCGGGAGTTTGGCGCATTTGTCACCTGCCGCCTGGGTACACTGGTGCTGGACGCTGTCATCATGCTGGTAGGGGGCAACCTGCTGGCGGCTCAGGGCGCTGCCCTGGTGGAGCGGCTGCTGGTGTCCCTGGGGTCATCCTTTGCGGGTGGAGCGGGCGTCTCCATCATCGGCGGAGCGGACGGGCCCACGGCCATCTTTGTCAGCGGTGCTGGCTTTGAGGACCTGTGGGGGCTGGCGGTCAAGGTGTTCTCTAACCTGGTGGTCATCGTGCTGAACTATGTGCTCAGCAAGTGGATCGTGTTCAAAAAGAAGTAACTGTGCATCCGCACAGCACTTATACTGCCATTTCAGGAGGTAACGTAGCTATGAGACGTGGTTTGAAAGGCTTTGCATTCCTGGTCTCCGGCTTGGTGCTGGGGATCATTGGCGCAGCGGTGTCCATCACCGCCATCGCACTGAGCGCCGTAGGCATGGGGAAGGTGCACCGTGCCAACAAGGGCTGAAACGCACCCGGAGGATATGAATTATGACTCGTGAAGAGATTTTGTCCCACGTGGACCACACCCTGCTGAAGCCGGAGGCTACCTGGCCCCAGATCCAGACCCTGTGCGACGAGGCTGTGGAAAACCACACCGCATCCATCTGCATCAATACCTGCTATGTCAAGCAGGCAGCTCAGTATCTGGCCGGGCGTATCCCGGTATGCTGTGTGGTGGGCTTCCCTCTGGGCGCCATGGACACTGCCAGCAAGGCATTTGAGGCAAAAACTGCCATTGAGAACGGCGCTGCTGAGGTTGACATGGTCATCAACATCGGACGGCTGAAAAACGGCGAATACGACGCCGTGCGTGAGGATATCCGTGCTGTCAAACAGGCTGTGGGGGACAAGATCCTCAAGGTCATCATCGAGACCTGCCTGCTGACCGAGGAGGAAAAACTGCGCATGTGCGATATCGTCTGTGAGGCAGGTGCGGATTATATCAAGACCAGCACCGGTTTCTCCACGGGCGGCGCTACGTTTGAGGATGTAGAGCTGATGGTGAAGGGCGTGCATGGCCGCTGCCTGGTCAAGGCTGCCGGAGGCATCTCCACCGTAGAGGATATGGAGAAGTTCCTGGCGCTGGGTGCAGACCGTCTGGGCACTTCCCGCGCCATCAAGATCATGAACGGTGAGGCCGCAAAGGGATACTAAGCCCCTGGCTGCCGCACAAGTTCCCTGCTTTTGAAAACAGGTCCTGGGTATTTTGGTCGGCCCGTGCGTTTTGCACGGGCCGATCCTTTTTGCGGAGCAAAAGCCGATGGGACAAACAGCGGGACATCTCCATCATTTCCGGCAGGGTGTCTAAAAAATTCACGTCGGTTCTTGACAAAATGACGGCGGGATGATAAGATATCTGACGAACACAACTGAATACCTGCTTATCAAGAGCGGCTGAGGGGACAGGCCCTGTGAAGCCCGACAACCTGTGCGCAAGCATAAGGTGCCAAATCCTGCGGGAAACCGAAAGATAAGAGTGCCAACGCTCAGAACTTCGGTTCTGAGCGCTTTTTTCTTAAACTCTTGATGTCAGCGTATGAGGCTGGGCAGAACTACACAATACCAATGGAGGGTAACTTTTATGGCAAGACATCTCTTTACGTCCGAATCCGTCACCGAGGGGCATCCGGATAAGATCTGCGACCAGATCTCGGATGCGATCCTGGACGAGATCCTCACCCACGACCCCGAGGCCCGTGTGGCTTGCGAGACCTGCGCCTCCACTGGCCTGGTCCATATCATGGGCGAGATCACGACCAACTGCTATGTGGACTTCCAGAAGATCGTCCGTGATGTGGTGGCAGACATCGGCTATACCCGCGCAAAGTACGGCTTTGACGCCGACACCTGCGCTGTTATTTCCAACATCGACGGCCAGAGCCCGGATATCGCTCTGGGCACCAACGATTCCGTGGGCGGTGCCGGCGACCAGGGCATGATGTTCGGTTATGCCTGCGACGAGACCCCGGAGCTGATGCCTATGCCCATCAGCCTGGCACACAAGCTGGCAAAGCGCCTGACCGAGGTGCGCAAGAACGGCGAGATGGATTATCTGCGTCCGGACGGCAAGAGCCAGGTCACCGTGGAATACGTGGACGGCAAGCCCGTCCGTGTGGACACCGTGGTCATCTCCAGCCAGCACAGCGACACCATCAGCATGGAGCAGCTGCGGGCCGATGTGATGGAAAAGGTCATCAAGGCGACCATTCCCGCTGAGCTGCTGGATGAGAACACCAAGTACTTCATCAACCCCACCGGCCGTTTTGTGGTGGGTGGTCCCCAGGGTGACAGCGGTCTGACTGGCCGTAAGATCATCGTGGATACCTACGGCGGCTATGCCCGTCACGGCGGCGGCGCCTTCTCCGGCAAGGACCCCAGCAAGGTGGACCGCAGCGCTGCTTACGGCACCCGCTGGGTCGCCAAGAACATCGTGGCAGCTGGCCTGGCACGTCAGTGCGAGGTGCAGGTGGCTTATGCCATCGGCGTGGCGAAGCCGGTCTCCATCATGGTGGATACCTTCGGCACCGGCATCGTTCCGGACGAGAAGATCGAAGCTGCGGTGGAGAAGGTGTTTGACCTGACCCCTGCTGCCATGATCCGGGATCTGGAGCTGCGCAAGCCCATCTACCGTCAGCTGGCCGCTTATGGCCATATGGGCCGTGAGGACCTGGGCGTCCGCTGGGAGAACACCGACCGGGCAGAGGCCCTGAAAGCGGCTGTCGCTGCCCTGTAACCGAATAAAAGCCTAAAAAAGGCAACATCCCTCTATAAAAAAGACAACAGAGGGATGTTGCCTTTTTGCGTATTTTCGTGCAGAAATACCCTTTTTACAGGAAAAAACCGGCAGAGAAAAGGCAGTCTTTTTGTCGAAAGCTCACAGACTGGGTGTGGAATTTTGACAACACCTGTGCAAGGCGCAGAAAATATGCCAAAAGGGCAAATTGATGGTGTCGGAATCGCTGTTTTGTGATAAAATAAAGAAAGATATACACCTCCATGTTTTTGGGAGAAGAACAAAGAAGGAGTTGCGAAACTATGTCCAATGAAATCACCCCGAAAGCTTTTTTCCAGCAGCCCAGCGTTGCGGAGCTGCGTCTGCTGGCCTGCCCCGGTGCGGAAGAGCTGACCAATCTGATCGACCGTCATCTGGTGCGCTGGGCCGCTCAGGCAGGCATCCAGAAGGAGAGCTTTATCATCCCGTGCGAGTGCCCCCGCTTCCAGAGCGGCGACGCCAAGGGCCTGGTGAAGGACTCGGTGCGCGGCGACGATATCTTTATCGTGGTCGATCCGGGCAACTACAGCGTGACCTATAAGCTGTTCGACCATGAGAACCACCTGTCTCCGGATGATCACTTTGCCAACCTCAAGCGCCTGATCCAGGCAGTGGCCGGCAAGGCTCACCGTGTGTCGGTGATCATGCCCAGCCTGTACGGCGGCCGTTGCGGCTCA
>OBZG01000699.1_pt1 | contig 19911 bp, 20 predicted proteins | sample 1550701 | NCBI WGS metagenome assembly OBZG01 (sample SAMEA2580229, study PRJEB22360) | human gut metagenome | biome: human gut; feature: human-associated habitat; material: faeces | place: Denmark | collected 2008/2010
GGACCTGTCGGAGCCCCCTGCGGGCCGCTCCCCCCGCCGCCGATCAGGATCAGCTGCGGATTGAAGATATGCACCAGCCCGGCCAGACCCTGTGCGATCTCATCGATCCAATCCTCCAGCAAAGCCAGTACCCGCACATCCCCTGCTTTGGCCGCAGCAAAGATCGCCCGGCCATCGCAGAGCGACGGATCAAGGGGCGATGCATTGCGCACCAGCGCCGTGGTCGCTGCATAGCGCTCCCAGCAGCCGGAAGCTCCGCAGGTACACAGCACACCGTCCAGTGCATGGACCCGGCAATGGCCCAGCTCGCCGCCCAGTCCCCGGGCACCTTCCAGAAGGCGGCCGCCGGTAAGGATGCCGCCGCCCACACCTGTGCCCAGCGTTACACCAATGACATCTGTATAGCCTTTTGCTGCGCCGGCCCAGACTTCGCCCAAGGTCATACAGTTGGCGTCGTTTGCCACTGTGACCGGCAGATGGAACACCTGCTCCAACGAAGCCTTGATGGGGCTGCCGATATAGTTGGGCAGATTGCCGCAGGTGCCCGCTACGATGCCTTTCCGGCTGTCGATTTGCCCGGTAGCGGATACGCCAATACCGGAAAGCTCTGCCGGATGGTCGGCAACAAACTGCTGCGCAGCTGCCAACACGGTATCCAGGATCGGGGTCTTGTAACCGTCAAAGCTAACGCTCTGCTCCTGCCGGGCCAGCACCTGGCCCTGCTCATCCACCAGGCCCAGTTTGACTGCTGTTCCGCCAATATCGATGCCGAGATACTGTTTCATAGCAGCCCCCTTTTTATTGCTCCATTGCGCGGATCGCACCAGTAAAGCGTGCCGTGATCTCTGCCGGGCGGGTGATCGCACCGCCTACCACCAGAGCAAAAGCCCCGGCCTGCAGAGCCTGCACTGCCTGTTCCGGGCTGTGGATATGGCCCTCTGCAATGACCTTTGCCGGGCACTTCTGGGTCAGCTCGGTGATAAAGGCAAAGTCGATATCATCAATGCCCTTGGTCTCCGGCGTATAGCCCCGCATGGTAGTGCCCACAAAGTCTGCACCGGCCTCCGCACAGGCCATAGCCTCCTCCAAAGTAGCAATATCCGCCATTACCAGCTGCTGCGGATACTTAGCCTTGATCTGCCGGATAAAATCTGCTGCCGTGGAGCCATCCGGACGAAGGGCACTGGTGCCCTGTACTGCCAGGATATCCACGCCGCACTCCACCAGAGCATCCACCTCTGCCATGGTAACCGTGATATACATAGGGGTGCCGGGATAGTCCTTTTTGATGATGCCGATCACCGGCAGATCCACCACTGCTTTGATCTGGGTGATGTCCCGCACCGTGTTGGCACGGATGCCCACTGCGCCGCTTTGTGCAGCCGCCTTTGCCATCAGGGGCATCACGCCGCCTTCCTTGGTATACAGGGGCTCATGCTCCAGCGCCTGGCAGCTGACGATCAGCCCGCCCTTGATCTGGTCAAACAACGCTTGCTTATCCATTTATTGTTCCTCCATTTTGATTTTGATCACGATCTTATCCACTGCGGTGCTTTCCGGGCTGCACAGTCCAGGGTGATGCAGCTCCCCCGGGAAGAACAGCATAAACCGTCCCTGTCCCAGCGTACCATTCAGCGCCGCGGGGCTATTCTGAAAACCGATATCCACCCGGTACTCTCCCACCTCAGCCCCCGGCTCGCTGGCATAGGCCCAAGCCTCGGCGCCTGTGAGATCCAGCTGCAGATCCGCATAGATGCGATGGTATTCCGGATAGGTGCCCTCTGCGGGATGAAGCTCAGCTTCCATCCGCATCACATAGACTTCCTCTCCATCCACAGGGGTCGTGCCCATCGGCAATGCGGAGAGGTCCTGCCGGGCCAGAAAGTCCAGTGCGGTGTCCAGATTTTTGTGCAGGCCGCGATACCGGCCCAGATGCTCCAGTGTATCACAGATCATTGTTCTGCTCCCTTCTGCGGTGCAAGCGGGATGGACAGCTCCTATTGCTGTCCCCCCTGCCCCGCCAAAAGCCAAAAAACGCCCGCCCTCCTTGTATCGGGCAAGGCGGCCGGGCGGACCCCGGCTGCACTTTGCCCCACGGGAGAGAGGGCGCTTTATCCTTTGTAAACTGAGAGGATCTGGCTTTGTGTTTGATATTACAGCTTGGCCACTGCCTGCTCGATCATCCGCTGTGCCTCGACCACAACAGCCTCATCGCTGGGCACAAGACCCGGCATCGGAGCACGAACGCTGCCCAGATTCAGGCCATACATCCGATGCAGCAGCTCCTTCTGTACTGCATAGAGGTTGCCGTGCGCCTCACACATCTTATAGATGATGCGGTTGGCATCGTACTGGATGGCACGAGCCTCTGCAATGCGGCCTTCGTCCACCAGGCGGTGCATCGCGTTATACAGCTCCGGCATCACAGCATAGGTGCCGCCGATGCCGCCGTCTGCGCCGATGGCGCGGCCTGCCACAAACTGCTCATCCGGGCCATTGAACACCACAAAGTTGCCTTCGCCGCGGGCTGCAATGCCGGCATCCTTGAACATCTGGATATCCTGGGTGGGCATCGAGCTGTTTTTCACTGCGACCACGTTGGGGTTCTTCAGCATCTCATTCAGCAGGCTCATGGTCAGTGCAGTACCTGCCAGCTGAGGGATATTGTAGATCACGAACTCTGTATTGGGGGCTGCCTCGGACATTGCGTTCCAGTAGCGGGCAATGGCGTGCTCCGGCAGGTGGAAGTAGATGGGAGGGATGGAGGCAATGGCATCCACGCCCACGCTTTCGGCATGGGCAGCCAGCTCCACACTGTCGGCGGTGTTATTGCAGCCCACATGAGCAATAACGGTCAGCTTGCCCTCGGCCTCGCTCATCACAGCTTCCAGCAGCGCTTTGCGCTCGTCCGGGTGCTGGTAGATGCACTCGCCGGAAGAACCGCCCACATACACACCCTTGACCCCTTTGGAGATCAGATGGCGGGTAAGTGCTTTGGCGCCTTCGGCCGAAACGGCCCCGTTTTCATCATAGCAGGCATAAAAGGCAGGGATAACACCCTGGTATTTGCGGATATCTTTCATAAGATGCAAACCTTCTTTCGTTCGATCAGCCCTTGACGGCACCCATAGCGATGCCCTTGGTAAAGTACTTCTGGAAGATCAGGAAGATGATGATGATGGGCACAGCTGCCAGTGCTGCACCTGCCATGATCAGGCCAAAGTCGGTGCTGTTTTCTGCCTGGAGCTTTGCAATACCCAGGGAGATGGTCAGGTTGCTGGTGCTGGACAGCATGATCAACTGCATGAAATAGTCGTTCCAGCTGTTGATGAAGGTAAAGATCGCCAGAGCGCCGATGCCCGGCTTGACCATGGGCAGTACGATGCTGATAAAGGTCTTTGCCTCACTGGCGCCGTCGATGCGGGCCGCTTCGATCATCTCCGTCGGTATGCCCTCACTGAACTGTTTCATCAGGAACACGCCGAACGGCCAGCCCACAATGGGGAATATGACGGCCCAGATCGTGTTGTACAGGTGCAGAGAGCTCATCTCACGCAGCAAGGGGATCAGGATGACCTGTTTGGGCAGAGCCATGGCACATACGATCAGAGTGAACAGCAGCTGCCGGCCCACAAAGCGCTTTTTTGCCAGGGCATAACCAGCCATAGCGGCGGTGATGCAGGTAAGGATCATGGACATGACCGCCATGAACACGGTGTTCACCATCCAGCGGATGGCAGCGGGGACCACGGGGCCTACCGAGAAGTAGATGGGCTCGCCGTCGGCGCTGAACATACTGCCAAAGGGCACTGCCAGCTGCCACAGAGGGGCGCTTTTGCCAGCAAACAGCTTCTGATAGTTGGTAAGCACCCACTCGCTGGGCCACCACTCCGGAGTAGTGGCATTGATGGCCGCACCGGTTTTGAAAGAGCCGGTGATGATCCAGTACAGCGGGAACGCAAACAGCACCGCCACGATGCTGATCAGGATCAGGGTCAGGATCATATAGGCGCTCATTTTCTTGAGCTTGCCGGGGTGTTTTTTTCCCACTTTTTGTTTGGTCTTCATCCAAAGCACCTCCTTTTAATTATTTTGGTTGCCCAGCTTGAACTGGATGGCCGACAGCAGCGCAATGATCACTGCAAGCACAACACCCATTGCATTGCCGTAGCCATAGCGATACATCTTGAAGGCCGTATAATAGATGTAGTACATAATGGTATCGGTGCTGTGGTTGGGGCCACCGCTGGTCAGCAGCTGGATCAGCGCAAAGCACTGGAAGGAGTTGATGGTGGTGATGACCAGGATATACAGGGTGGTGGGCATGATGGCGGGCCACTTGATCTTCCAGAAGCACTGGAAAGAGGTAGCGCCGTCCACCTCAGCAGCCTCTACGATGGACTGATCCACGTTGCCCAGTGCCGAAACATACAGCACGATGGGCTGACCTACCGAGGTAGTGATCAGGATGAGGATGATGCAGCCCAAAGCAAACCGCTCATCGCCCAGCCAGTTGATATTTTTATCGATCAGGCCCATATTTTTGCCCAGGTAGTTAAAGATGCCGTAGTAGTTGTTGTACATCCACTTCCACACCACTGTGACGGCTACCGAACCGGTGACCACCGGCAGGTAGAACACACAGCGGAACAGGCTGGTAGCCCACTCCGGCAGGTCCACGATGGCGGAGCTGACCCACAGGGAGAATACGCAGGTGACCGGCACCGAGACCACAACAATAATAAAGGTGTTGCGCAGTGCCCCCAGGAAGATGGGGTCGGAGAACAGCTCTTTATAGTTTGCCAGGCCCACAAAGATGTCGGCACGGTTCATCGTGGAATCAAAAAAGCTTGTTACCACACACAGGATCATGGGGTAGATAACAAACCCCACAAAGAAAACCAGGCTGGGCAGCAAGAACAGGTACGAGGCGACGGTCTCCCGCCAAACCAGTGCGCTGCTGCGCTTGTGCTGCTCCAGGGCTACAGTCTTAGCAGCCAATAAGATCACCAAACCTTTCTTTCAACGTTCGGCCAAAAGAGGATCACAAAGGCATCTTGCCTTCCGCAAAAAGCCCCTCCCTCGTTTGGGAATCTGCGAGGAAGGGGCGCTCATTCAATAAAACATGTCTGGTATGGCAAGCATCGGCACCCCAGCGCCTGCCCTATGCCGGACACACCTTGCGGATCTTTTAAGCCTCAGCTGCCGCAGCTGCGTTGGAGTTGTCCACAAAGGTCTTGACAGCGGTCTCCACCGGCTCACCGGTGCCCACACGCTGCAGCATATTCCACCACTCGGTGCGAGCAGTAGCCCAGCCCGGAGTGATCTGATAGTAATCGCCCAGGTATGCCATGAACTTGCTGTACTCGCTCATGATCTCGTTGTCGGCGTACAGATCGCCCACGCTGGAACGAACCGGGAAGTAGGTGGAAGCCAGAACGCTCTCCCCTACCTGTGCGGGGTCGGCTGCGATGAAGTCGATGAAGGTCTTGGCAGCCTCTGCCTTTGCCTCGTCGCCGTTATCAAAGATGCCGAAGCCCCAGATGCCGCCGCACAGCTTGGGATCGCCGCTGTCGGTGGGGAATGCCATGGGCATGATCTCGTCGCCGTTGTTGGTCAGACCAGCCTCGTTGTTATCGGTGTTCAGCTGCTGTGCGATGTTCCAGCAGAAAGCCATCTGCAGGGTGCCGTTGCGGAACAGGGTGATCTCGTCGCCGCCCACGATGGAAGCGTCGAAGTTGATGCCCTCGGTGTCGTACAGAGTCTGGATGGCCTTGACGTTCTCGGCAGAATCAGCGGTGTACTTGGTGTGATCTGCATCGGTGAAGGTGCCGCCATACATATTGTTGATGATGGCGCGGGTGCCCTGGTCACCGCCCTGGCCGCCGCAGTACACAGCTGCCACGTTCTCGTAGCCGCCCTTGTACAGTGCATCCACCGTTGCCAGGAAGTCCTCAGTGGACCAGGTGTGGGTATCGGTGTTGACGTACTTCTCAGCGCCCACCTCACGGACCTTGGTCATGTTGACGGCCATGCAGTGTGCAGTCATGCACAGGGGGTACTCAAAGTAGTTGCCGGCATCGTCCTTGCAGGCCACAGCCACAGACTCGTAGATGTCCTTCTTGGCCTCATCGGTCCACAGGTCGTTCAGAGGCAGCATCACGCCCTTAGCGCCCCAGTTGGCCACCAGACGCTCGGGACCTTCCATGATCAGGTCCGGTGCGCTGCCGCCCTCGATAGCGGTGTTGACCTGGTCGTCACCGTTGGTATAATCCAGATACTCCACAGTGACCTTGATGTCCGGGTACTTGGCATTGAAGTTGGAAACGATCTGCTGCACCGTCTCATCCTTGCCCCAGCCGCCGATGGGGTATGTCCACAGCTTGATGCTGGTGGAGGAAGCAGCTGCACTGCCGGAAGAAGCAGCTGCACTGCTGGAAGGAGCAGCCGAGCTGCTGGAAGAACCACCGCAGGCAGCCAGCGCACCAGCCGCGCCCAGGATACCGGCGGCAGCCAGGAAGGAACGGCGGGAGATCAGATTTTTCATAGGAAACTCCTCCTTATATAGTCATGAGAGCGGCCGTTCGTGCCGCGGCCGCATTTTGTGCCTTTATTATAGAAAAACTTTTTCATTTTGTCTATGCACGGCATTCACAATTTTTCAATAGCTTTTCAGTGCAAACGCACAGTTTTATGGGATACTTCCTAAAATACTGTTAAAAATCCCGCAATCTTCTGGCTATTCCCCCATTCTGCACCTTGTCCTCTGGATAAAGTCAAAAATTATTTTCGTAAGTTTTTTATCAAATTGAAAATCTTTTTCTAAAAAGAGACATACTTTTCCGCAAAAAGTATACTCTCTGCACAGAAAAACCGCTGCAAATGTGGGCAATGCGCCTCTTGCCAAGGCTGAGCGTTTCTTTTATACTTTTTGCAGGGTATGCATCTGCAATGAATTGGGCCGTGCCGTTTTGTGTCCGCAGCCCGCCCCTGCTGACAGATGCCATGATAAGAGCCGGCCGCGCGCCGGTACAGAAGGTATGGTAAAAACAGCCCTATGCTGAACGCACTGCTCCCTGCATAGGGCACCGGGCACATTGATAAAGGAGAAGGATATGGCGATCAATTTTTGGGAGCTGCTGCAGCAGCGGCAGGACAGTCTGACCAAGTCCGGACGGATGGTGGCCAACTATCTGATGCAGCATGCGGACGAGGCACAGTATCTGTCCATCTCTTCCCTGGCGCGGGAGTGCCGGGTAGCAGAAGCGACCGTGTTTCGGTTTTGCCGGGCGCTGGGGTTTGAGGGATACCATGAGATGCGCATTGCGCTGGCACAAGCCAACGCCACCGGCTCTATGGTCAGCCAGCAGGAACCAGAGCCGGGAGCCAGCACCGCCACCTTGTGTGAGCACGCCAACGCCCTGTTTCTAACAGCCATCAGCGGGACACAGAACACCCTCTCCCCGGAGGCTGTGGACAAGGCATCGGCTCTGCTGCAAAAGGCTCAGCAGGTATTTTGCCTGGGACAGGGCGGCAGCATGCTGCTGGCCAATGATATCTGTGCACGGTTTGCAGGACTGAACACAAAGTTCCGCACGGCTGGCGACAGCCACTTGCAGCTGATGACTGCCAGCCTGATGGGGCCGGGGGACGTGGTGCTGTTTTTGTCCTACTCCGGCGCCACCCGGGATATGATGGAGACCCTGCGCACCGCCAAAGCCGCCGGGGCGCAGGTGATCCTGATCACGCATTACGAGGACTCCCCCGGTGCCGAGCTGGCCGATGTGGTCCTGCTGTGCGGCGCACAGGAAAACCCGCTGGACTCCGGCAGTCTGCCCATCAAGGTTGCAGTGCTGTATGTTGCAGAGGTGCTGCTGCTGCGGTATATGCTGGACGACCCAGAGCACACCAACGCCGCCAAAGACCGCACCAGCGAGGCCATGGCTGTTAAGATGGTTTGACCCGCAAAGCGGCCCCGTCAGGGGCTGCTTTTTGTTTATAAGGAGGGTTTTATGGATCACACGCAACAAGACCTGCTGGCCTTTTTCAGCCAGCAGCCTCAAGCGCTGCCCCTCTGCGAAGCTTTTCTGCAAAAATTGCAGGCTCAGCACCCCGAGACCCATACCCGTGTGCAGAAGACCCAGATCACATTTTCCAACCGGCATATTTTCGCCTGCCTTTCCTTGGCCCGGGTGCGGAAAAAAGCGCTTCTGCCCGATCCCTACCTGGTACTGACCCTGGGGCTGCCCGCACCGCTGGCCTCGCCCCGGGCAGAGATCAAAACAGAACCCTACCCCGGCCGCTGGACCCATCACATCCCGCTTTCCACCCCGGATGATCTCGACCCGGAGCTGATGGGCTGGGTGGCCGAAGCCTATGCCTTTGCCCAGGCGAAGTAATGGAGATCTCTCACAAAACGCACAGAGATGCACAATTTTCAGAGAAATATTTCTCCTTCCAGGCTTTCTGGCAGGGATTGACCATTTCCCCCACCTTTTTTATACTGAAATAAACCGATCCTGTTTATTGCAGCGATGAAGGGAGACCGCTTTTATTTCTGCCCTGAAAAAAGCATTTGTACCGGCCAAGCTGTCTGCGCACTGCACAGGCAGCCCGGCATTTTTTGCAAAACTACTTCCGTAAAAATAACCATTTTATGTAAAATTGACGGTTGACATCCCCGCCCTGTCGGTGTATAGTAATTTAATCCACTTTGCGGGACTTACTGTGTCCCGCATGAAAGCCGTACCCATGCAAGGAGAAACAGCCTATGGAAAAAATATTGATCCTGGATTTTGGCGGACAGTACAACCAGTTGATCGCCCGGCGGGTCCGGGAATGCAATGTGTACTGTGAGGTCCACCCCCACACCATGACAGCGGAGCAGATCCGCCAATTTGCCCCTATCGGCATCATTTTCACCGGCGGGCCGGGCAGCGTATACGAACCCGACTCTCCCCAGGTAGACCCCGCAGTGTTCACCCTGGGGGTCCCGGTGCTGGGCATCTGCTATGGCTGCCAGCTGCTGGCGCACCATCTGGGCGGCCGGGTGACCCCTGCCCAGGCAGACTCTGCACGGGAATACGGCAAGACCAAGACCTATTACGACGTCAGCTCTCCCCTGTTCCGCGGCCTGCCCGCAGAGGGTATCTCCTGGATGAGCCATGGCGACTACATGGCCCAGGTCCCCGCCGGGTTCCGACTGACCGCTCACTCGGATGCCTGCCCCAATGTGGCCATTGCGGACGAAGCGCGCCGGTTCTATGGTGTACAGTTCCATCCGGAGGTCCACCACACGGAGATGGGCACACAGATGATCCGCAACTTCCTGTACGAGGTCTGCGGCGCCTCCGGCAGCTGGACCATGGCGGACTATAAGCAGACCGCCATCCAGCAGATCCGCCAGAAGGTGGGCAGCGGCAAAGTCCTGCTGGCCCTCAGCGGCGGCGTGGACAGCTCGGTCTGTGCCGCACTGCTGGCGGAAGCCATCGGCAGCCAACTGACCTGTGTATTTGTGGACCACGGCCTGATGCGCCTGCATGAGGGGGACGAGGTCGAAAATGCCTTTGCCCGCTGGACCATGAACTTTGTGCGGGTAAACGCAGAGCAGCGCTTTTTGGACAAGCTGTCCGGCATTGCTGACCCGGAGCGCAAGCGCAAGATCATTGGCGAGGAATTCATCCGGGTCTTTGAGGAGCAAGCTAAGAAGATCGGCGCGGTGGATTACCTGGCTCAGGGCACCATCTACCCGGATGTGATCGAGTCCGGTCTGGGGGATGCAGCGGTGATTAAGAGCCACCACAACGTAGGCGGCCTGCCGGACTACGTAGACTTTAAGGAGATCCTGGAGCCGCTGAACCTGCTGTTCAAGGACGAAGTGCGTCAGCTGGGCCGGGAGCTGGGCCTGCCGGAATATCTGGTCAGCCGCCAGCCCTTCCCCGGGCCGGGCCTTGCCATCCGCATCCTGGGAGATGTGACCAAGGAGAAGGCAGACACCCTGCGGCTGGCAGATTTCATCTTCCGGGACGAACTTGCCAAGGCTGGGCCGGATCAATGTCCGAGCCAATACTTTGCTGTGCTGACCAACGCACGCAGTGTGGGCGTGATGGGCGATGGACGTACCTACGACTATACCCTGGCCCTGCGCGCTGTGACCACCGATGACTTTATGACCGCCGATTGGGCCCGCATCCCTTACGAAGTGCTGGACCGCATCTCGGTGCGCATCGTCAACGAGGTAAAGGGTATCAACCGCATCGTTTATGATATCACCAGCAAACCCCCTGCCACGGTGGAGTGGGAATAAGCTGCCCAACACCAACGGATACAGCTCTGTATGCCCGGCCGATCCATCCCATCGGCCGGGTATTTTGTTTTGGATGAACTTTTGCATCTCTTATGGTATGATCTCACCAAGCAGACCTCTGCACCCTGCTACTGTCCAAAGGAGCAACCTATGCCGAATATCCGTGCGATCACACAGAACAAAAAGCAATACCTTTCCCTGCTGCTTCTGGCCGATGAGCAGGAGGATATGATCGACCGCTATCTGGATCGGGGCACGATGTACCTATTGGAGGAAAAGGGCGCAGCAAAGTGTGTCTGTGTTCTGACCGACGAGGGTGAGGGTGTGCTGGAGGTCAAAAACCTGGCCACAGCACCGGACTGCCAGCGCCAGGGCTACGGAAGAGCCATGCTGGACTTTATTGCCCAAACCTACCACGGCCGCTACACTGTACTGCTGGTAGGAACGGGAGAAAGCCCCCTCACCCTTCCCTTTTATGAAAAATGTGGCTTTGTCCGCAGTCATCGGGTCCCAGGATTTTTCACCCAAAACTATGACCATCCTATCTGGGAGACCGGCGTCCAGCTTGTGGATATGATCTATCTAAAAAAAGCGTTGTGACGCTCTATACGCAAAACACCCCCTGCAGCGTTCCAAAAGAACGAACTGCAGGGGGTGTTTTCAGGTTACAGGATCAATCCGTCCACGCCGGATGCGGGTAATTCAGCCGATACTCTGCCAGCCAAGCAGAGGCTTCCGCCCTGCCCATGCTGTCTGCCAGAGCTTGTTCCAGCGTGTGAAGCGGGAGGCCCAGGTCCTTATAGGCATCCTCTAACCCCTGATAGTACGAAAAGGACGGAAATTCACGGGGACGGGGTTCCATCCGATAGACCATAGCCGTCAGCGGCTGCGGTGTGCCCTCATCCAGAGGGGTACATTCCACCGCCAGCTCTGCCTTGCGGTACAGTTTGGGATAATCCTCGTATTCATCCAACTGCTGTTCCTGCGCAGAGGTGATCTCCCAAACCAGCACCGGCGTGCTTTTGCCCTCGGCTGGTTCCACTGTGGCATAGTACCCAAACAGCAGCTGCCAGTCTTTCAGCACAGCGCCGCCCACGATCTTTGCCCCCGGGCAGCGCTGTGCCATCTGCTGCCGGGACAGATTGCTGCCATAGGCGATGTAATATTTTTTTGCTTCCATTGTGGGTTCTCCCCTTTGCATTTTCAGTCTTTGGCGGGAAGGAAGGTTCACATACCCTCCTGCCGGCCTTTGCGCATCCGTTTTTCCCGGTACATATTTTCCGTCTGCGGTATGCTTCAGGTGGTAGTAGTCCTATTCGTCTGCCCCGCTCAACACTGCCTGTTCCCCCCACTGTTCCAGCACAGCAGGTGTGATGCCTGGAATAGCCAGCAGATCCGACATCCGGCCAAAGCCGCCTGCACGGACACGATAGTCAACGATCGCCCTTGCCCGCTTTTCCCCCACGCCGGGCAGCGTACAAAGCGCCTGCACATCCGCTGTGTTCAGGTCCACCACAGCCGCCTGGTACAGCGGCGCTGTCACAGACCCAGAGACCGCAGGTTCCGTCGTTGACACGGCAAAGAACACAGCCAGCACACCGCACAGCACCACAAATGCCAAGCAGAGTGCCAGAAACTGGCGCTCCTGCTGGGGCAGGCGCTCAAAGTCTTTCCGTCCCATAGCGCACTTCCTTTTATAAGGCCCCTTACTTTGGACACACCGGGCGCTTTTGGGGCCAGCGTATGATCCCCGCCGCCGCATCGTAAAACGGCAGCGTCTCCTGCTCCCGCATCGAATAGTACTCCTCCTGGGTGACGATGATATGGTCAGTAAGCTGGATGCCCACCAGTCCCAGTGCCCGGACCACCTCCCCGGTGGCCCGCATATCCTCCATAGAGGGCAGCACCATGCCGTTGGGATGATTATGACAGAGCACCACCACGCTGGTGCCGCCTTTCAGGGCAGCGGTCACGATCTCTTGAATATCCAGCCAGACCGCCTGCCGCCCGCCTTCCCGCAGCCAGACCGCAGACCGTACCTGGCGGCTGCGGTTCAGCGAAATCAGCATGGCCCGCTCCTGCTGCAAATGCAAAAACTGCGCCTGCAAAAACTCTGCCAGCGACTCGGTGGTATTCAGGCTGCGCTTTTTTCCCGCACAGGTACGAGCATAATACCGACTGACCGGAAGCAGGCCATGGAGCAGCCGGGCTGTGGCCGGGCCGATTCCATCCACCTGCATCAGGTCCTCTTCCGATGCTTCCAGCACCGATGCAAAGTCGCCAAAGCGGTCCAGCAGAGCGTGTGCCAGGGCGTTGGTATCCCGCCGGGCATTTGTAAAGTAAAGAAGATATTCCAGTGCCTCATGGGGAGCCAAGCTGTCAAATCCATCCCGTTCTACCCGGGCGTACATCCGGCGGCGGTGACCTTCATGGATCTGCTTTTCGGTAGGCATGAGCTGCTGCGCCCTCCTTTTTGCGGCTTGAGCACCGTATTTTTCAAACGATCTCCATAAAAGCAGCCTGTAACAAGGCGCAGGCTGTGATACTATTATAGTACCTGATTTTTTGTAAAAGACAAGGTTTCTGGGCCAGTTTTTGGGGAAAATCGGCCTTTTATCCCGCAGACAGAACGAGAAACGCCGCCTGCGCTCCGGCAAAGGCCGGGCAGGCGGCGTTATATCGTCAGGGGTGAAAATGGGCCTTATCCACCACAGCGTAAATGCTTTGCCCGCCGCAGGCCTGTTCAAAGCGGCGCAGCAGCGCAAGATTTGCATCCCACTTCATCTGCGGGTAGGCGCCGTAGCGGCGGCGGACATCCTCCATCCGGGCTTCGATCTCCAGCACGCCCTCTGCCCCGGCCAGCGCATCGCAGAGCTGGATCAGATAATCGTACACATCGTATTCCATCCGTCCCAGCTCCCGCTCCAGCAGTGCAGTTTCAGCAGGAGTTGTATCCCGACGGCCCACATAATCATCCAGGTTTTTATCCGGGAAGGAGTGGCTCAGGCAGACCCGGGCGGGCTCATCCCAGCCCAGCCGGGTCATATAGACAAACCCATCCACCACATGGCCCAGATGTCGTTTGCCAAAACGCCGTCCAATATCGTGCAAAAGCGCCAACACATATGCCTTCTCCGGGTCCAGTCCGCATTGGCGGGCAATGCAGGCGGCACAGTGGGCTGCTGTGCGGCTGTGGTCTCCCCAAGGACCTGGGTTACAGGTTTCGGCCTCATAAAGGAGAGACTCGGCCTCACTGCAGGACGGATACATGGACGCCCTCCTTCCGGCAGGGATCAGTCCTGACGGCTGTTGTCCTGCTGTTCCTCCTGCTCCTTGCGCAGGCGCTTGATCCGGGCCTTTTCGCTCTCCACATGGGGCCACGGCCAGGAGAAACCCTCGTTGGTGCGGCACCAATTCATCAGCGGGTAAAACGCAAACGCCAGCCCAAACACATACAGCAGCACATACAGCACACCATCCAGCGTGACCAGTGCATCCAGCGCACCGATAAGCGCCATCACCAGCCCCGCTTTCAGGAAGAACTGACCATTCTGACGGCAGTACTCCGGGAAGTTTTCTTCCTTAACGGCACGGCGGCCCTGATCCCCCCAGACGCGGGGATTTTTCATCACCGAATAGCCGTAAAAAACCAGCATCAAGCCGCAGGTAAGCTGAAAACCAAAAAACATAGCACGCCTCTTTGTTCAAATACGCCGGCCGCTCAGGTCTCGGTCAGCGGCTTCATGAAAGGCAGAAAATCCAGGGTCGCAAAGTAGTCCCGGGGGGTCTCTGCACGGCGGATCAAGCGATGCGAGCCATCCTCACACAGCAGCACCTCGGCCGAACGCAGCTTGCCGTTGTAGTTATACCCCATTGCCGAACCATGGGCACCGGTATCGTGGATGTAGACAAGATCCCCGATATCGATCCGGGGCAGCATACGGTCGATGGCAAACTTATCGTTGTTCTCACACAAACCGCCCACCACATCGTACATATGGTCGCAGGGGGCGTCCTCTTTGCCCAGCACCGTGATATGATGATATGCCCCATACATAGCCGGGCGCATCAGGTTGGCAGCGCAGGCATCCAGGCCGATATACTCCTTATAGATATGCTTCTCGTGGATCGCAGTCGCCACCAGCGCACCGTAAGGACCGGTGGTAAAACGGCCCATCTCACTGAAGATGGCCACATCGCCCATCCCGGCAGGCACCAGGATCTGCTCAAATTTCTGGCGCACACCCTCGCCGATGGCCAGGATATCGTTCTCCGTCTGCTCCGGGCGGTACGGGATGCCCACGCCGCCGGACAGGTTGATATACGCAATATGGGCACCGGTCGCCTTTTTCACCCGAACGGCCAGCTCAAACAGGATGCCGGCCAGCTCCGGATAATAGGCATCTGAGATGGTGTTGGAGGCCAGGAAAGCATGGATGCCAAAGTCCTTGGCGCCCTTCTTCATCAGCTCCTTATAGCTGTCGATCAGCTGCTGCTCGGTCATGCCGTACTTGGCATCGCCGGGCTTGTCCATGACCTGGAAGCCCTCCTCGCTGGCGCCCAGCTGGAAGGTCCCGCCGGGGTTGTAGCGGCAGAAGATGCTCTGGGGCACACCGGCCACACGATCCAAAAAGCCCACCATAGTAGCGTCGTCCAGGTTGATATATGCCCCCAGCTCACAAGCCTTCTGCATATCTTCCACCGGGGTCTGGTTAGAGGAGAACATGATCTCCTCCCCCGTAAAGCCGCAAGCCTCGCTGAGCATCAGCTCGGTCAAGGAAGAGCAGTCCACGCCGCAGCCCTCCTCCTTGAGGATCTGCAAAATCACGGGGTTGGGCAGCGCTTTGACAGCAAAATACTCTTTGAAGCCCTTGTTCCAGCTGAACGCCTTGTTGATGCGGCGCACATTTTCCCGGATGCCCTTTTCATCGTACACATGGAACGGCGTGGGCACATCCTGCAGGATCTGCTGCGCCTGTTCCTCGGTCAAAAACGGTTTCTTTTCCATACGATACGTCCCTCTCTTTTCAAACACGGCTGCTGCGCCGTGGGTATGCAATGCTCTTTACAGTTTCAGGTTGTCCCGCACCGGGGTAAAGGTGGGGATCATCTCTGCCAGCTGCTCCACAACGCCCTCGTCGTTGTGCTCGGCCGCCTGCGCCAGGCGGTTCAGCTGATCGTAAAATACTGCCAGGTCGATCTTACGGGGAGGTGCCACAAAGATCTTGTTATGCTCTGTGCGGCGCATCTTATCCTGCTCCTCGTCCATCATCAGCTCCTCATAGAGCTTTTCGCCGGGGCGCAGACCCACGATCTGGATCTCCATGTTGACGCCCGGCTCATAGCCATAGAAGCGGATCAGCTGCCGGGCCAGGTCCATGATCTTGACCGGCTCGCCCATATCCAGCACATAGATGCTGCCGCTCTCTGCCAGCGCACCCGCCTGCAGCACCAGCTGCGCAGCCTCCGGGATGGTCATAAAATAGCGCTCGATGCCGGGGTCCGTCAGGGTGACCGGCCCGCCTTTTTTGATCTGAGACTCAAACAGCGGGATCACGCTGCCGTGGCTGCCCAGCACGTTGCCAAACCGCACCGCCACACACTTCATATCTGTGTTGTGGGCAAAGGTCTGGATCAGCATCTCACACAGGCGCTTGGTGCAGCCCATGACGCTGGTGGGGTTGACCGCCTTATCGGTGGACAGCTGCACCAGCCGCTCCACCCCATGCTCGCTGGCGCTGGTGAGCAGATTTTTGGTGCCGAACACGTTGTTTTTGACCGCCTCGGCAGGGCTGACCTCCATCAGAGGCACATGCTTATGCGCCGCCGCATGGAACACCACCGTGGGATGGTAGGTCTCAAACACTTCATCCAGCCGTTTTTTATCCCGGATAGAGCCGATCAGCACCGTTACCGGCACATCCCGGCCATACTTCTGCTGCAGCTCCATCTGCAGGTCATACGCGCAGTTCTCATACACGTCAAAGATCAGCAGTCGTGCCGGGGAAAAACGCATCACCTGACGGCACAGCTCACTGCCGATGCTGCCGCCGCCGCCTGTGACCAGCACCGTTTTGCCCGTCAGGTAGCGGGAGATCTTGGCGGTATCCAGCCGGACCTCCTCCCGGGAGAGGAAGTCCGCTGTATTCACCTCACGAAATGCCCCCTGCTGAGGGGTGGCTGCCCCTACCAGCTGCGGATCACTGAGGATCTGCACGGCACAATGGGTGGACATACACAGATCGATCACACGGTTCAGGCGGCTGCCCCGCAGCGTGGGGATGGCAATGATGATGCTGTGGATGTTGTAACGCTCACACAGATCCGGGATCTGCTCCAGCTTGCCTTTGACCGGCACACCGTGGATCGTCTGGTTCAGCTTAATGGGATCGTCGTCCACCGCTACGACGGGGTGGCCGTAGATGCGGTTGGACTTGCACACATTGATGGCCCAGGCACCGGCTTCGCCTGCGCCCACGATCATCACCGGACGGTTGGGGTCCTTATTGGCGCTGCCCCGTATCCGCTCCCCCAGGGGATGGTTCAGGAACAGACGCCAGGCCAGACGGCTGCCGCCCACAAGCAGAAAGATCAGCACCGATGCCATACAGTTGGCCGAGTTGAACAACACACCATGGATCAGCAGCCGGTTGACCAGAAACACCCCGACCGTGGGCAGGGCGATCATGCCGGCCAGACGCAGCAGATCCCGCTCTCCGGCATACTTCCACAGGATAGAGTACAGCCCCCCTGCCAGAAAACTAGCCAGATACAGCACAATGATCCAGGGCAGGTTGCTGTACAGCAGATCCCGGTTATGAGGCCACCAGGCCGCATCCCCGGCGCCGTCTGCACGCAGCAGCAGCGCAAAATAAAAGCTGAAAGCCACAATGGCAGCATCCAGCAGCACCAGCACCAGCCGGCGCAGTACGATCTTTATTTTATCTTTTTTCACAAACTAGCCTCTTTTGATCCGGCACGGCAGACCGCACCTTTATAATCTATAGTATTATACTAAATCTGTCGCCTCATGTCCAGACGCTTTGATTTTAACCACCGGCGCTGCAAAGTTTTTTTAAAAAAACAGCCTGTGCCTGCTGCCCATCCCAGCGGCTTTTCTGTTTCAGGCGGGGCTTTTGCGCCCCATCGCCGCACGCATCTCCTCCCCCAGACCCAGGGGCCATGCTGCTGCCGCCCCTGCCAGCGCTGTGCCAAAAGCACCCAGAGCCAATGCCGCCAGCTGGACAGCCCTGCCCTGCGCCAGCACAGGTCCCAGGCGGCAGCGCAGCCACAGCCCCGCAACCGACGCCGCCAGCCCCGACAGTGCAGGCGCCCCCAGCCAGCGCATCCATTGCAGCGGCAGACCACACACCGAGAGCAGCCGTCCGGTATTGGCTGCGCAGGTATAAAGACTGGAGACCAGGATCACAAAGAGGAACCCTTTCATCCCAAAACGGGGCAGCAGAAGCGCCACCCCCGCAATGCGCAGGATGGAATCCCACACGCTGTAACGGAACACCGCCTTCTGCTCCCCCAGTCCCTTCATGGCTCCATCCACCATACTTTCCAGGTACATCAAGGGCATGGCAGGGGCCAGGACACGCAGGTAGAAACCTGCTTCTCCGCTGCCATACAGCCCCTGCGCCAGCGGCACGCCCCACACCCAGAACAGCGCCGCCGCCAAAGCGGAAAAATACCCCGTGAGCCGCAGCATCCGATCCAGCAGCGCAGCCAGGCGGTCCTGCTCTCCCCGGAGCTGCGCCTGGGTGATCTCTGGCATCAGCAGCACCGACAAACTGCCCAGCAGCCCAAAGGGAAAGGTCAGCAGCGGCAGCGCCATGCCTTTCAAGCTGCCGTACTGCGCCACCGCTGCACTGCGCCCCCCTGCCCCCGCCAGATATACGCCCAAACAGGCAGGCACCAGCATATTTTCCGCTGTATGCAAGGCGCTGGCAAGGCACCTTCCGCCCCCTACCGGCCACAAGATCTCCCAGATGCGCCGGCCTGGCTGCCTGGGCGCACGGCAGGCAGCGCCCTTAAAATAGCGGCGCACCTCCCGCCGGTAAAACAGCAGCATGATGCCCGCAGAGATGCCCTCGCTCAACGCTGTACAGCCCATCACCACCGCGCAGCGAACCTCCAGCGGGCCGCCTGCCGTATACCCCAGCCCCAGCACCACCGCACTGATCCGCACGGTCTGCTCCACCAGTTGACTGCATACATTGGGTTTCACCTGCCGCCGGGCCACAAAAAAGCCCCGCAGCACAGCGGACACCGCCATCCACGGCATCCCAAATGCGGCGGCCCGCAGTGCAGGCGCAGCCCGCCCGTCCCCCTCTGCCTGGCCCCAGCCACCACTGTGCAGCGACCTGTGCCAGAGCCAGCTGGCCTGCCAGGGCCATGCAGCCCAGCCCTGCAGCCGCTGCCAGCAGGCGCACCAGCATCCCCCTGGCCTGCGCCCTGTTTTGGCCCAGCTCCTCTGCCATCAGCCGGGTCGCCGCCACCGAGACCCCTGCCGTAGCCAGGGTGACAAACAGAGAATAGACCGCCAGCACCAGCTGGTACAGACCCATCCCCTCGCCGCCCAAGGCATTGGCCAGGCAGATCCGCAGTCCCATGCCTGCCAGCCGCAGCATCACATCCGCCCCTGTGAGCAGAGCCGCATTTTTCAGATATCCATGCCGCATCCTTTGCCCCCCTTTTGCATCCTCTTCTCTTACCCTATGCACACCGGGCGGGGGGCTATGCGCAAAAATGGAACAAAGCCCGCCTCCGGTCAGGGAAGCGAGCTTTGTTCTGAAAGGGACAAGAAGGACAGATCAAAAGCCTCTGTCAAGCATGGGGGAAAGTCTTTTTCAAAAAGAGTTACCGGGTCTTGTAATTCTGGTAGCCGCCCTCCCGGTGAGGCAGAGCGTCCCAGATCTCATCTGCCGCCTTCTGCCAGGCATCGGCATAGTTCTGGCACTTGTCGCACAGATGATCCACCGACTCCGGAGATTGCAGGTCGGTGCTGTGTGCGCCGGTCTCGTGGACCATGCAGCGCAGTTTTTCCGGGTTTTCCAGCATGGGGCAGGGACGCAGATGGTTTTTGTTGAAGGGCTGGCCGTCCCGGTAGGCCATGAACAGCGGGCTGCGCAGGATCTCCAGGATGCTGGAGCTGTGGATGTTGCGGTCCGAGTAGTGGATGAACACACACGGCTCTGCATCGCCGGCGGAATTGATATGGAAATAGTTGCGGCCGCCTGCAATACAGCCGCCTACATACTGTCCATCGTTCTGGAAGTCCATGGGGAAGAACGGAACATCGCTTTCTGCCGAGCGCAGATAGCGGATACGCTGGATCATGTAGCGGCGCTGTTCCGGCGTGGGCAGCAGCTCCGGCGCCGCATCATTGCCCACCGGCATATAATGGAAGTAGAAGCCAAAGTGTGCTCCCTTGTCGGACAGCATCCGCAGGAACCGGTCGCTGGTGACCGCCTCCAGGTTGGCACTGGTATAGCAGATGGAGGTGCCGAACAGGATGCCGTGGGTACGCAGACGATCCATGGCATCCATAACGGCGGGATTATTACCGGTCGGGCGGGCGGGGGCCTCCTAAAAACAAC
>OBZG01000719.1_pt1 | contig 19142 bp, 18 predicted proteins | sample 1550701 | NCBI WGS metagenome assembly OBZG01 (sample SAMEA2580229, study PRJEB22360) | human gut metagenome | biome: human gut; feature: human-associated habitat; material: faeces | place: Denmark | collected 2008/2010
ATATTTATTGTCTCCGTCGGCAAAAATTCCTTGTTCCGGCTGGTGAGGGACGCTTCCGGCAGGAGGCTGGCCAAGAGGGACCGGAGCATGAGCCTGCGGGAGATGCGCGCCGCAGGCATGCGCCCGGAAGATGTTTTCCGCATGATGCGGGAGAGGTAGGAACGTTTCAGGCGTTTTTCCCGCGTTTTCCCAAGCAGAGCATGCAGGAATAAGCCGCCGCCAGAGTCAGCAGGGCCAGGGAGGCCAGATGGACCAGCAGATTTCCCTGGATCAGGGGGACGAGGAAAGTGTGCGGAAGTTTTCCCATGGCCGCCAGCGCCTCGGGAAGGAAGATGAAAAGATTCTGGGAGGCCAGGCAAATGGCCGTGAAGGCCAGGGCCGCCCCCAGCGTGAAGCGGATGGGCGGAAGGAGGGGCTCCAGCATGCCGCGTGCGGAGCGTTTGCAGAACGGTGCGGCGCATGCCAGCAGTCCGATGACGGCCAGGGGCGCGAGCAGGGCGGCGGAGGGAAGAGTCTGCCATTTCATCCATGCCGCGAGGGGTGACACGGAGATGAGCATGCCCGCACTTTTCGTAAAAAGAGCGGGGAGGGCGGCGGAGGATGAAGGAGCGGGGTGCATGTCCGTCAGTCCGGCCAGACGTTGCCGGGAGTGCTGCCCTGGGTGATGACAACTTCCTGGCCGATTTTCAGCGTGAAATTGGGCGTGACTTCCTGCTGGACTTCCACCAGTTCATTCGTGTCCTTCAGCTTTACGCGCACGCGGATCATTTTGGTGGCTTCCACCCGGCCGTCCACGATGGAACCGGTGGCGGAGGCCAGCTTGGAGGTGCCCATGCCGATGATGCCGGGGGTCATGGCTTCCGCGGCGGTTCCCGCCATGTTGGCGAAGGTTCCGTCATCCGTGGAGGTAAGCACGTTGATTTCCTTGATGCGGACGACGTTGCCCAGCTTGATCGTCGTCACCTTTCCGGTGGCGATTTCCAGGGTGCTTTTTTGCGTGCAGGAGAAGAGTACGGGAAGAATGAGGAGAACGGGAGCGAGTTTGAGAGGATTCATGATACGTCTTTTACTACGTTGGGGCGGAGCGGCGTTTTTCAGAGTCCGGGTAAAATTGTGTAGGTGGCCAGGTACAGGATCAAATGGACGGAGGAAAGGGCCAGAAGCCTGTTCATGCTCTTGTCCGCCGGCGTTTTGCGGATGAGCAGCATCAGGTAGCCCCCCAGCAGGATGGAGGGAATCCATATCCACCACAGGCGGGACAGGTCCAGATGCAGGGCCCGGCAGGAAGTGGGCAGCGTGATGTAGGCTGCCACGATGAACGCCTGGGCCATGGCGCGCGCCTTTCCTTCCCCCAGGCGTACCGCCAGGGTGCGCTTTCCGGTGGTCTGGTCCTCCTTCCTGTCCCGGATGTTGTTGACGGAGATCATGACGGCGCAGAGCAGGCCGCACTGGATTCCCAGGACGATTCCGGCGTTGTACACCGCCAGCGAGTCCACCAGCGTGCCGGGGACTACCGGGGCCGTTCCTATCTGCACCAGAATGGTGCCCAGGACGGCTACCAGCCCGAAGAAGAGGATGACGAACGCTTCCCCCAGCCCCTTGTACGCCAGCGGCCACGGGCCGCCCGTATAGCCGTAGGAGAAGTAGAGGGAGGGAATGCCGATGGCGATGATGGGCCACCCGCGCAGTTCAATGAGGGGAAGGGCCAGAAGGCAGGCCGCCGCCAGGAACAAGCCGCCGAAGAGCATGACCGCCCGGTGGGACAGCGCCCCGCTGGCCGTCATGCGGACGGGCCCGGTGCGGCGTTCCGTATCTGCGTGTTTCGCGTGGTCGATGGCGTCGTTGAAAAAATTGCAGGCTATCTGGATGCACAGGCAGGAAGCGAAGGTCAGCAGCGCCAGCCGCACGTCCCAGTGGCCCGTCAGCTTCTGCACGACCATGCAGCCCGCCCATACCGGAATCAGGGAGGCGGTGAGCGTTTTTGGGCGTGCCGCCAGAAAAGCGGAAGTAATGATGTTCATGAAAGAGCGGGAAAGGAGTCTCCGGAGTTATCTGAGAATGGGACCGAGGTTGCGGAGGGTTTCCTTGATGAGGGAGACATGCCACTGGCCGGGGGCCGCCTCCCGGTCCCCCAGGTAGCCGTACACCAGGCAGGAGCCCAGCTGGGAGTAAAGCAGACGGGAGACGGGGCCCATCGGGCCCATGCCCATCACGGCAATGGGGCCTTTCGGCTTCTTGAAGAGCTGGACTCCTGTCTGAATGTCGCCCGCGACGCAGGGGGTGAAGGCGAATTTGACGATGTCCGCCCTGTAGGCGCGGGCCTTCTTTTCCTGTTCCCGCAGGTAGTCCACGCCCGGCGTGATTTGAAAGTCATGGGTGGAGCCGATGACGAGGATGCCGCGGTCGGCGGCTTCCATGACCAGTTCTCTGCCGTGGCGCATGGACTTGATTTCAATGTCGATGGCCGTGGCGTAAGGCATGTACGCGCGGAGCAGGGAGAAGCGCTCCTCTTCCGGCATGCGGCGCAGACCGCCTTCCTCATGGCAGCGGACGGTGACCAGCAGAGGCATGTCCGGCCTGAATTCCATGACCTGTTCCGGCGCGAGCTCCGGGGGCAGCGCATCCACGCGCAGTTCCACCCAGTCGCACTGGTCTTTCAAATCCTTGCCTTTAAGCGTTTTCCAGACCTCCCAGGAGGTGATGGACGCCACTACGTTGGGCGGGTAGGTTTGATGTTCACGTAAAATCTGCTGCATGCTTCCTACTATCCCAACAAAGAAAGGAAGGTCAATCTTCTATTAGTGACATTCATCCATTTGAAGGGCCTGCCGGAAGCGTTGCCGGGAATGAGGGGAAACCCCTTCCGGACGATGCGGCGGATTGTTGTTCTTATGGCCGGAATGAACGAGCCCGTCCAGAGGCGTTCCGGCTGGCGTTCCGGATTCATGAAGCGGGGGCGGGTGATACGGCGGGAGATGTTCTCAGGGATGTCTTGTCCGGGGACGGGAAGTCCGCCGGAACAGTCCCGTCCACCGGCTTTCCGGCCAGCCAGTCCAGGGCGCGGAAAAGCAGGGTCTGAAATCCGGCGCACTGCACGCCTTTAAGAGCGGGGTCTCCGGGCCAGACGTGCCCCAGCGTGGAGGTGTACACCCTTCCCTTGCCGTACCGTACCGTCCATTCGATCGGGAAATTGAGCCCCGTGGCGGGTTCCCGCGCGTAGGAGAGCACCTGCACCTGTTCGGCGGGGCCGCGCGTGTATCGGTACACTTCTATGTCCGCCGCCCTCCATTGGCGCGGCAGGCCCGCGTGCATGGGGTGGTTGTCCAGGCGCGTTACCAGCGCGTCAATCCGCGCTCCGTGGGAGGTAGGGCCTCCTTCACCCGGCGGCAGACGGAGTACGGCGCCGTCATCGGTGACGATCAGGGAGGTTCCGTAATCCCGGGGCCGCCATCCCAGCCCGATCATGCGGTTGTATTCCGGCCATTGGGGAAAGGCGTTGTTGGCGGAGTGGAAGGCCAGCATTCCTCCGCCTTCCTTCAGATACTGCTCCAGAGATTTTTTGGCTGTTGCCCCCCATTCGGGGCCCTGTGTTCCTCCGTTCGTGTTTTGGATTACTACGTCGTAATTCCTGAATTCCGGATTCCATGCTTCGCGTTCTTCCTGAGGAGCGCCTGCGGGGAAAGTGCTGACGTCCACGGAATAGCCCCCGTGCCTTGCCAGCAGTTCGGTCAGGCAGGCCGTCGTGCGTTTCCAGTCGTGGTTGGAGAAGCCGTCCACGATCAGCACGCGCGTCTGCTCCCCTCCTGCCGCGGCAAAAGCCGTCAGGGCCGTCATGAGGATGATCAGGGGAAGAAGTTTCCATTTCATCCGGGCAATCTATCCCGCGTGCGGCAAAAGTCAAATTCGCTTTCCTGCAGGGAAAAAAATGCCCCGGACCTTTCGGGAAGGTCCGGGGCATGGTCCGCAAATGCCGCGGAGGCGGCTTGCGGGGGTGGATCAGTTTACTCCTTCGTCGCAAAGAATTTTGACGAAGCCTTCTTCCTGGAGGCGCGTGGCGCCGCAGGCGAATTTGGCGCGGATCTGGAGCGCCTCTTCCATGTCGTCGCGTACGGAGAGCTTCACCTTGAAGTCGTTCCAGATGCCGAACTGGGCCTTGCTCTTGACCCAGGCCAGACAGGAGCGGGTGCCGTTCTCCGCCTTCGGCAGGCGCTGCGTGCGGATGAACTTGAATCCCATGAAGGAGTCTATCTTGCCTTCCACCAGCGCCTTGACGTTGTTGAAGTCATAACTGCTGACCTCCGTTTCCCGCAGCAGGCTCATGATTTGGGAGCTGGTCACCGCGATGACCAGCTGGTCGCCGAATTGCGGGGCGTCCTGGTTCCATGCCTCGTTTTCCTCAAAGAGCTGGAGCGCGGCGCGCAGCTTGGCTACGGTGAGGTTGCTGCTGGCCTTGGAGCCGCTGTCCACATGGTCCACGGGAATCTGCTGGCTTTCCTTGAAGGGAACGGCGGTCATGCCGTCCTCGCCCACATAGTTCGTGTCCAGGAAGCCGGAGATCATCACGTCGTCCATGCGGCGTCCCGCGGCGGCCTGGAGGCCCTCAATGGTCTTGCTGACCGGGAGGTCCATGTCGCCCAGGCGCGTGGCGTCGAATTCATCGTAGCCGATGGCCTTGGTGAAGGTGCGCGGACGCATGGAGCGGCGCGTGGTGGGAGCCTCGTTCAGGACGGTCTGGCCTACGCGGGTCGTCTTTTCCGTGAAGTCCAGAACGCCGAACTGGTCCAGAAAGACCACCTTGCCGCTCAAGTCGCGCATGACGCTGACGTATTTGTCCAGCCGGGAGGCGTGCTGCTGAAGCAGGGTGCCCCATTTTTTGGTGTACTTGACCTGATAATTGTCTGTGATTGTTACTGCCATATTCGTAAATGAAATGATGTTTGAGTGCGGGAGCGGCATCATGGATTGGCGTGTCCGGTATGAGCGGAGCGGTCCTGCCGCGGAGGGGCGCGGCCTTGTCCCCGTGCGGGGATTGCGCGGCCGGTCCCGTCCTGCGAAAACGGATATGGCCCATGCAAAAAAACGGCGCACCACGGCGGAACCGTGATGCGCTGAAAAAGGAAGCGGGAGTTTTCCGCTCCCTGCGTTTACATGATGATCTGGTGGGGGCGCGTGGCGTGGTCCGGTCCGAACAGCGCCAGCATGCGGCCCGTCTGCCCCTTCTCCATGCGGTAGGAGTAGAAGCGCCTGGTGTCCGCGGCGGTATCCAGCCCGGAGTCATGGATCTGTTCTTCCAGCACTCCTTCATTGAGAAGCTGGGCCTTGATGGCCGTGGGAATGTCCTCCTCGTAATGTGGAGGCCGTATGCAGGGGGAAATGACGGCGATCAGGTTCGCGGGATCGACGCCCAGGAATTTTTTCATGGACTTGATCGTGTTGGAGATGATGTTGCCGGCGGTTCCTGCCTTGCCGGAGTGGATCAGGGCGCGGTGGCAGTTTTCCTTGTCGTACAGCCAGACGGCGGCGCAGTCCGCCACGTAGATGGCGAGCACGCAGTCGGAAACGCCGGAGCACAGGAGGCCGTCCACGCCTTCCACGGGATAGTTGGAGCCGATGTCTCCCACCAGCGCCACCCTGGTGCCGTGCACCTGCTCGGCGCGGCGCAGGTCCTTCCACCTCCATCCGAGAGCTTCCACCTCCGCTTTGTGGTACGGTTCCAGCCGTTCCAGGACAGTCTGGCGGTCTCCGGTGACATCCACCTCCGGTATTCTTTCAATAAACTGGACGATTTCTCCGGGGTAGGACTGGATGGGTTTGAGGAATGCGGGCGTTTCCATCATAGTGGTTGGTAAATGTCGTTGGGCACATCTTGTCTTTTTGTATAACCTAGTCGAGCAAAATCGGAGCAAAATGTCACGGAGGGCCTCCGGTGACTGAGAAAAGGTTTTTTTCCGCGTTTCCAGGATGGTATGAGCAATTCATGTTGAGAAAATACTCTTCACTTTCAGCTTTTTTTACGGGCATGGCCGTCATGGTGCTTTCCCTGGCGCCCGCGTGGGGGCAGGGGGCGGCTCCGGACGCCGGGCAGCTTTTGAAAAGGGTCCGCCAGGCGGCCACCCTCCAGGAAAACAAGGACGTCAAGGGCCAGATCCGCAAGCGCAGCGTGAAGGTGCCTTTTTCCATGAGCCTGCGCGGCAATTTGATTGCCTTTCAGTACCAGCAGGGCGGAGTCGCGAACAGGTTCGACCTGAAATTCAGGGACCGCGGCCAGGAAATCCTTTCCTGGAAGAACGGCAGGGCGGGAGTTCTGCCGGTGGCCCAGTATTCCGTGCCCATCGCGGGAACGGACGTGACGTATGAAGACCTTTCCATGCGCTACCTGTACTGGCCTGCCGCCAAGGTCGTGAGGGACGACGCTGCCAGTACGGTGAAGGGCAGGGATTGCTGGATTGTCCAGATCCCGAACCCCAATCCCAAGGTGGGGCAGTACGCCTGGGTGCGCGTCTGGATTGACAAGGAAAACGGGGCCATGTGGCAGATGGACGGCATCGACGGCCGCGGAGAGCTGGCTAAAAGGTTCATGATTGATTCCGTGATGAAGCTCAAGGACGGTTCCTGGTTCTTCAAGCGGATGAAGGTGGAAGTGCGCGATCCGTCCAATCCCAGGAAGACGGTTTCCGTCAGCTACATTGACATGGAGAATCCGTGACAGGCCGTCTGCGCCCTCTTTTCCCATTCGTTCTTTATTGGAGTTCATGCCGCATTCATGGATGATTTAGGACGTGACAAGAAGACCCGATCAGCGTACACCGTGCAAAAACCTGTTATGAAGAAACGTTTATTCCTTACATGCGCCGTGATTATCGGTCTTTCCGCCTGTTCCTCCCGTCAGGACCAGGATGGCCTGATGACCGGAAATTCCGCTTCCGCCGGAACGGCGCTGGCCCCCGTCACCGCTCCGGGAAAAAAGCCGGACCGCCCTGTGGTGAAACTGCCGGAAAAGTCCGTTCCCGTGCCGTCCGTGAGCCCGTCCTACAACGATGTTCCCCTGGCTCCGCGCATTCCGGGCGCCACAGTGAACCGCGTGGCCGTACCGGACAAGGTGGTTGCCCTCACTTTTGACGACGGTCCCCACGGAACGCTGACCCCCAAGGTGCTGGATATTCTGCGCAACAATAACGTAAAAGGTACTTTCTTCATGCAGGGCTGCAATGTGACGGCCCATCCCCAGGTGGTGCGCCGCATGGTCAATGAAGGCCATGAAGTGGGGAACCACACCTGGAACCATGCTTATCTGAGCAAGGTATCCCGCGAGAAGGCGGAAGACCAGCTTCAGCGGACCAATGAAGCCATCCGCAACGCCTGCGGCGTGATCCCTGCGGTCATGCGCCCCCCCGGCGGTTATACGAATGCGGGGGTGGCTTCCTGGGCGCGGCAGCGCTTCGGGTTTACCACCATCATGTGGGACGTGGATACGAACGACTGGCGCAAGCCCGGCTCCGCCGTGGTGGCCGCCCGTGCCGTGAACGGGGCCAAACCCGGCTCCATTATCCTCGTGCATGACATCCATGCTTCCACCGTAGCGGCTGTGGACGCCATCGTGAAGGGGCTGAAAAACCGCGGGTATGAGCTTGTGACCGTTTCCGAACTGCTGCGCCGCGGCCGCGCCGCTTCCCGCCAGGCTTCCCCGGTGCAGCCTCTGTCCCCTGCCGTTCCTGCCGCTCCCGTTTCTCCTGTCACACCGGGGATGGAGACCGTTCCCAATCCCGTTCCTGCCTCTCCGGCTTCCGTTCCGGTGGAGACGATGGCCGGCATGTAAGGCTTGCCTGCCGCTTCCCTTCTCAGCCCGGTCCCCTGAGGGAGACCGGGTTTTTTATTGTGGCGGCGCCGCGCTTTCCGGCATTTGGCGGGCGGAACCGGATCATCCGGCGGTACACGCACAGAAGGCTTGACCTGCCGGCGAAATTCTCCAAAATCCCTTGCCGTATTACTCACACCCAATCCGGATTGAAATGTCTATGAATCTCCTGGCATCTGCCGATACTCTCCCCGCGGCCGGCGGCATGTCCCCGTCTCTCGCGTTTATTTACGATCTCTTCAACAACCCTCTGTTCATTTTCGTAGGCGGTCTGGTTCTGCTGGGCGTGTTTTTCTGGTACCTGGGTTCCGACCAGGACAAGGTCAAGCGCAATGCCGGGACCTTCTTCATCATCGGCATCGCGTCCTTTTCCCTCTTTTCCCTTTTCCAGCAGGGACTGAAATACGGTATTGACATTGCCGGGGGCGTCTCCTTCACGCTGAGCGTGGAACCGAACATCGGGGACGACGGCAAGCCGATTCCACTGACCAACGAGGCTATGGAACAGGCGTGCGTCATTCTGACGGACCGCCTGAACAGCACCGGAGCCAACGACGTCATCATCCGCCCCAAGAAGAAGGATGACTTGAACCTGATTGAAGTTCAAATTCCCGCCGCGGATCCCGCCAAGCGCGAGGAAACCAAGTCCATCCTGACCAAGGTGGCCAAGCTCCAGATTCTGCCCGTCCACCCCCGCAACCATGAACTGGTGGCGGAAGGCCGCGTGCGCGTTCCCGGCTACAGGCTGTATGAATACACGTTCAAGAACGGAAAGGGAGAGGATGTTACGGAAAAGCTTTTCCTGGAGAAACGTGAATCACTGACGGGCAGGGACATCGTCCATGCGGGCGTGGACCTCTCCCGACCCACGGAAGTGGCGGTCACCCTGAGCAACGACGGCGCGGACAAGATGTATAACCTGACTTCCCGCATGGAGCTCAACCGTGACCGCATGGCCGTCGTCCTGGATGACGTGGTCAAGAGCGCTCCCACCGTGCAGGCCGTTCTTTCCAAGAGCTTCGTGATTACCGGCCTGGACGGTCCCGGCGAGGCGGAAGCCCTGACGAAGGTCCTCTCCAACCCGCTGACCAACAAGCTCAACTTTGAATCCGCCAGCGAAATCTCCGCGTCTCTGGGCCATACGGCCCTGCTTCAGGGGGAATACGCCGGCATCACGGGCCTGATCCTGTGCTTCATCATGATGATCATCTACTACCGCTTTGCCGGTCTGGTGGCCATTGTGGGTCTGACGATCAACGCCCTGCTTCTGTTGGGCGCCATGTCCATCTTCGGCTTTGAACTGACTCTCCCGGGCATTGCGGGTATCGTGCTCACTCTGGGCGTGGCGGTGGACGCCAACGTGCTTATTTACGAACGCCTCCGGGAAGAAAAGGAAGCGGGCCGCCCCTTCCGCGTGGCTATCCGCAACTCCTTTGACAAGGCCTTTTCCGCCATTTTCGACTCCAACATTACCTCCCTCATTACGGCCGTCATCCTGTACTGGATGGCTACGGGCACCATCAAGGGATTTGCCGTTACCCTGACGGTGGGCGTCATCACCTCCATGATCGGGGCCATTCTCGTCACCCGCGTGCTGTTCTACTGGGCGGACACGATCGGCATCATGAAAGATGTCAAGTTCCTGAACCTCTTCAAGCGCAAGAGCAACATCAACTTCATGGGCCAGCGCGGCTGGTCCTGCTCCATTTCCGCCATTCTGCTGGTCATCTGCATCGTGGTGGGCGCCATGAAGGGCAAGGACTGCCTGGGCATGGACTTCACCGGCGGTTCTTCCATCTCCTACCTGGTCAACAAGGGGGACGTTTCCGTCAAGGAGGCGGAAGATGTGGTCAACAAGCTGGCCCTGACCCAGAAGGCTACCGTGCAGGAAGTGGCGGAATCCACGGACAGCAGCAAAGTGAACATCCTGGTCAACTTTTCCGACAACGCCCAGGACAAGACGGAAATCACCTCCGCCCTGAAGAAATCCTTCCCGGTGCTGGACAACGCGCCGTTCAGTGAGGAAACCATAGGCCAGTCCATGGGGTACGACACGTTGATCACATCCGCGTGGGCTCTGTTCTTCGGTATTCTGGGCATCATGATCTACCTGACGGTGCGGTTTGAATGGACCTTCGCCATCGGGGCCGTGATCGCCCTGACGCACGACGTCCTGCTAGTGCTGGGCCTGGTGATCATCAGCGGCACGGAATTGAACGTGATCCACATCGGCGCCCTGCTGACGGTGGCGGGCTATTCCATCAACGACAAGATCATCGTGTTCGACCGCATCCGCGAATACATACGCTATGCGGACCCGAACGACAGTGCGGAGCAAATCATGAACGAGGCCATCAACCAGACGCTCTCCCGTACCTTGCTGACCTCTCTTTCCACGCTCGCCGTGCTGGTTTGTCTGTACTTCTTTGGCGGCCCTTCCATGGAAGATTTTGCCTGGACGATTTCCGCCGGTATCCTGATCGGTACGTATTCCTCCATCTTCATCGCTTCTCCGGCGGCGCTCCTCTTCTCCAAAAAGCATGGGCTGCATGCGGAAGTCAAGCAGGCCATGAAGGCCGGAGCCTGATTCGGTATTCTGATCGGTTGAATTTAAGCCGGGGAAAGGCCGTGCCTTCCCCGGCTTTTTAGTGTCCCGGAAGGGAAGACCCGGCTTTCCATACTACAGCAGGGGAGAGATTGACAGCATGGAAGGAAATGGGCGGAGGATTCTTCCGACAGTTTCCCTGGCTCTGGCATCCCTCCTTTTCAACGTCACGCGGCAGGGCGTTTCCCCGTGTTTTTTCGGCTAAAAGAAACCCCGCCTGCCGTGAGGCAGACGGGGCCGTATCTCTGTTTTCTCTCTTTTGCTGTGCGGGTAGATTTATTCGCCTTCTTCAGCCGGGGCCGGTGCGGGCGGAGGCGCGTTATTGCCGCGGGCTGCCTTTCTGGCTTCCCTGCGTGCGGCGCGGCGTGCTTCCAGAGCCTTGTCGGCGTCAGCCTTGAGCTGCGTCATTTCAGCTTCATTCAGCTTGCCGTCCTTGTCGGCATCGTACTTTTCTTCGATCAGCATCCAGCCGGCCATCATGATGGGGGCGCGGTTGGGATCAAGCTGGGGACGGGGACCGTCCGGGCGGTTGCCGCGGGGTCCGCGGTCGCCGTCGCCGCGGCGTCCTTCACCTCCCTGGCGTCCTTCCGGACCCCTGGGGGGACGGGGAGCTTCCGAGCGGGGGCCACCCTGGCGGCGCGGGCCGTCCGCCATCGGGCCGCGGGGACCGCGTCCGCGGTCGCCGGCTTCAGGACCTCTGGGGCCTCTGGGGCCGCGGTCCTTCATGTCTCCCATGCGTTTGGCGGCTTCCGGGTGTTCCTTGGCCCATTCCTCCCGCATGGCTTTCTTTTCCTCGTCGGAAAGCTTGCCGTCGCCGTCCTTGTCGAACTTCTTCAGCATTTCCGCTTTACGGGCTTCCTGACGGGCCTTCATTTCCTCCATGCGCTTGGCGGCTTCCGGATTATCCTTGGCCCATTCCTCCCGCATGGCTTTTCTTTCCTCTGCGGAGAGCTTGCCGTCGCCGTCCTTGTCAAATTTCTTCAGGATGGCGGCTTTCTTGGCTTCCTGGGCCTTTTGCAGATCGGCCTGCAGAACGGCTATTTCCTCATCGGAGAGCTTCCCGTCCTTGTCGGTGTCATACTTGGCCATGACAAGTTCTTCCCCGATGATCATCATGCCGGGGTTGATTTGTCTGAGCTGAAGTTCCCTCTGGTCGGAGCGGGGACCCTGGCGGCGGGGGCCGTCGCCCCTGTGGCGCGGGCCCTGCCTCATTTCCGGGGCCGGCTGGCCGTCCGGAGCTCCGGGCATATCCGGTGCGGGCGGGGGCGCATCCTGGGCGAATGCCGAACATGCGGCGAAGGCCGCAGCTAATATCATTTGTTTGGTCATAATTTTTGAGTGGTGAGGTTAATGCGTTTGGAGAGGGCGTCCTTTCCGCACATCTTGCGGCGGTTCGGAAATACCTCCCTTTGTTATGATGAACACCCGAGCCCGGATTTGGTTTCAAAATAAAAATATGGATGTTCCGCGGACGACGACGAAAACCCGGTGGGGCGGGCTCCGTGCGCCAGTCGGGGAATGGGTATGAAAAATGACTGGCTGTAAAAGAAAAACGGCAAAAAAAGACCGCGCCGGCTGCGGGCGCGGTCCTGAATGTGTCATGAGGGGAAAATTTATTCTCCGGAAATGAACCTGATGTACAGGAACCACCACCGGTCGCCCCCCAGAAGCCAGATAAAGGCGGCGCTAAGCAGGGCTGGGCCGAAGGGGAGATTTTTACCGAAGCCCATGCGGGAGACGACCGCCTGGGCAATCCCCAGCAGAGAGCCGATGAAAAGGCAGAATACGGCCCCCTGCCAGCCTCCCACGCAGCCGGCCATCATCAATATCCAGGCGTCTCCGGAGCCCATGGCCTCCCGCCTTGCGTGAATGTCCGTGAGGGTTCCTTCCACGCTTTCCACGTCTTCCAGCGGAAAAACATCCCCATTTTCCAGTTCTATCCTGTCTCGGTACAGGGTAACGTCGCCAGGGGGCTGCTCCTCTCCGTCAATAACGGCGGAGCCACCGGAGAGCACGGCCCTGTCCGCGGTCCGGTGGAAAAGCATGGACCAGTCGTGGAGCTGGCCGTTGATCACCAGCTGCAATTCCTCCCGGTCGGATTCCGGTTCTTTCAGGCTCCATGCGGCGGGGGTGTCGAAATGCTCCTTCCATGAACCGAAGAGCAGCTTGCCCAGTTCAATGACCAGCCTGATGATGGCATAGCCTGCGGCCCCGCCCAGAACGGCTCCCTGGAAGGCGTCCGTCCAGGTCATGATCTCCTTGTCCGGCAGCAGGAAGGGGAAGAAGCAGCAGGCTCCCACGCCCGCGGCGGCGGCGGCCAGCGCCTGGGAGCGGTAAACGATGAGATGTTCCGCGTCAATGAAGATGATGACGATGGCCAGGGCGCTCCACACGCAGAGCAGGACGGCGGCGCCCAGGGACGCGTCCGCGTATTTCCAGGCCATGGCCGCGAAGATCAGCGCCGTCAGCAGTTCCACCAGCCAGTAGCGGAAGCTGATGGGTGTCCGGCAACATGCGGATTTCCCCCTCAGGAACAGCCAGCTGAAGACCGGAATGTTCAGGTACCAGGGAATGGGTTCATCACATTCCGGGCAGAAGGAGCGCGCCGGATCATGGATGGAAATACCCAGCGGAACGCGGTAAATGACCACGTTCAGGAAGGAACCTATGCAGGCCCCGACCATCCCGAAGACCAGGGGAATGAGCCATGCCGGAAACAGTTCAGGCATGGGGGGCGGGGGTGTAGGTCCTGCTGGGGGCCTCGTTGATGCGGTCGATCAGCAGGCGCAGCCTGCCGTAATTGCCGCGCCGGATGGGGAAGGCAATGCGCGGCAGTTTGTCCAGATGGGGCTCGTCCGCTTCATCCGGCAGGGGGCCGGTCTGGACCATGCGGCCCCCGGGCAGGATCAGGTCCGCAAAGTCCCGTTCCAGATGTTCCACCCACTGGGCCGGAATGAGGGTGTTCAGGCGGATGGCGATCGTGTCCCCGATAAAGCGGTAGGAATGGAAAATGCGGTAGAACCGGTCGATGTGGTCGATGGCTTCCGCCGGATTCTTGGTGACGTGGATCAGGTGCAGGTCGTCTTCCGAAATCAGTCCCGAGTCCACCAGCTCCACGCGGATGAAGGCCAGCCAGTTCAGCCAGAAGGTCTTGCCGGGGGAGTCCAGCAGGACGATGGGGTAAATGGTGGCTTTCCCGGTCTGGATCAGCGTGAGGGTCTCAAACACTTCGTCCATGGTGCCGAAGCCGCCGGGGAACGCTACCATGGCGTCGCTTTCCGCCACGAAGTTCAGCTTTCTGACGAAGAAGTAGTAAAAGTTGATCAGCTTGTTGCTGTTGGCCACCACATGGTTGGAGGTCTGTTCATAGGGCAGCGTGATGTTCAGGCCGAAGGAGCGTTCCTCCCCGGCCCCTTCATTGGCCGCCTGCATGATGCCGGGACCGCCGCCCGTGATGACCATGTAGCCGTGTTCGTTGGCTTCCCGGGCGAATTCCCGCGCCGTTTCATAGGCCGGCTCATCGTGCCGGATGCGCGCGGAACCGAAAATGGATACCTTGCGGATGTGGCGGTACGGCGCGAACACGCAGTTGGCGCGGTACATCTCCCGCCCGGCGCGGATCAGGACGGTGAAATCGTGGTCGGAAGCGTCCGACTGCGCCATGTTGATGCCCGTTTTGATATATTCCTGCAAATAGCGGGGGTCATGCCGGGTGGAGGCGGTTTCCGAAAGTCTTTTTACGTCCCCTTCCAGGGCTTTGTAGCTGGTGTCCATGTGCAGGGTGGAGGGGCGCTTCTTGTCTTCCCCCGTGAAATCCCTGTTGTCCAGAAAATCAGGATGCTTCATTGGTTTGTGTGTGCGTTTGCCCCGTCACTATGCCAGATGACACACGGTAAGTCACAGAAAAATTGCCGGCATGCGTGAAAAGAGTTGATTGTTGGAAGCAGATCGTTAAATTGCTCCCCGCACGAGCGTTCCCAAAACATGCCGTTGGTCCTTCAGGCGGGTCGCTCCGCCGTGTTCGTGTTGAGGGGAAACCCGGTACATTACATTATATTATGTCGGAAAACGAAACCACTACTGCAGAAGAAACGGCCGTTACCACGCTGGCCCGCTTTGAAGTCCCCAGCCGCTTGGAAAAGATTGAGGATCCGAACGATCCGAACCATCTGACCTTTGTGGCGGAACCGTTTGAAAACGGTTACGGACACACGCTTGGCAACTCCCTGCGCCGCGTTCTTCTGGGCTCCCTTGAAGGGGCTGCCATTACCTCCGTCCGCATCGCCGGCGCCCAGCATGAATTTTCCTCCCTTCCCGGGGTGGTGGAAGATGTCACGGAAATCGTGCTGAACCTGAAAAAGGTCAAGTTCAAGCACCATGGCAAGGAACCGCGCCTGCTTTCCCTGCGCGTCCATAAGCAGGGCGTCGTGACCGCCGCCGATATTGCCGACGATACCACTTACCAGGTCGTCAACCCCGACCAGATCATCTGCACCCTGGACCAGGACACCATGTTTGAATGCGAATTCCAGGTGCGCGTCGGCCGCGGCTTTGCCACCGGCGACGAAAACAAGGTGCCGGACATGCCCATCGGCGTGATTCCGATTGACTCCATTTTCTCCCCGGTCACCCGTGTGAAGTATTCCGTGCAGAATACCCGCGTAGGCCAGATGACCGACTACGACAAGCTGACCCTTGAAGTCTGGACGGACGGCCGCATCAGCCCGGCAGACGCCATGCTCCAGGCCTCCGCCATTCTGCGCCACCACCTGGACGTGTTCGTCAACTACGACGACAACCAGGTCAACTTCGAGGAAGCTCCCTCCGCCATCCAGGACGAGGAAACGGCTCGCCTGCGCAAGCTGCTCAACATGAGCGTCAACGAAATCGAGCTTTCCGTACGCGCCGCCAACTGCCTCAACAACGCCAACATCACCACTGTTGGACAGCTTGCCATGAAGAGCGAAAGCGAAATGCTCAAGTACCGCAATTTCGGCAAGAAGTCCCTCAACGAGATCAAGGACAAGCTGCTGGAACTGGGTCTTTCCCTGGGCGTCCAGGTGGACCCCTCCTTGCTGACCGGCCCCGTGCCGCAGGCCAAGCCGCGCCTGGGCCTGGAAGAGGAGAGCCCCGTGGGCCTGGCGGACCTGATTGCCGCCAACATCGAAGACGACGACGACTAAATCTCACAAAACCAACACACATAGAAAAATATCATCATGAGACACGGTGTAAAAACCTCCAAGCTTCAGCGCAATGCCTCCCATCGCAGGGCTTTGCTCGCCAACCAGGCATGCAGCCTCATCCTCAATGGGCGGATCACCACCACCCTGGCCAAGGCCAAGGCTCTGCGCCCCTATGTGGAAAAGCTCATCACGCTTGCCAAGCGCGGTGACGTGCATTCCCGCCGCCAGGCTATCGCCACCATTCACAACACGACGGCCGTCAAGCGCCTGTTTGATGAAATCGCCCCCCTCTGCGCGGAACGTAAGGGCGGTTATACCCGCATCATCAAGCTTGGTCAGCGCATGACCGACTCCGCCCTTGTGGCCATGATCGAAATCATTGATCTGCCCCGCGAAACGGCTGAAACGGAAGAAGCTCCCGCGACGACGGAAGCCACTGCCTGAAGGTAGTTCTTTTGTTCCGCGTTTTAAAAAAGCGTCATATCCGGGATTTGACATCCTGGTGATTCTTCCCCCCGCAAACTTCCATTTGCGGGGGGAAGCGCTTTCTTGGGAAGGAGTGTTTGCTTCCGTGATCCATTCCGGAATAGGGGAATTTTATGCAGGTGCGGGCTTTGGCGCTGACTTTGTGTGTGGCTTATTATCCCGCCGTTTCTGCTCTTTTCCTGGACTTTGGCCCGGTTGATAAAGTTGGCATCGTTTCCGGGATGGCGGGAGTTGCCGTGAAGGGAAAAGAGAGGGAAGAGAGGGAAGAGAGGGAAGAGAGGGAAGAGAGGGAAGAGAGGGAAGAGAGGGAAACCGCCCCGTGCATTTTCCCGTCTTGAAGGGAGGAATGTCGGAGCAATGGACTGGGTTCCCAATGATGGGGTATTTTTCCGGTTTAGTTTCTACGAACATTGTTCAAGAGTACCCGGGAGCTCTTCCCATGTGGGTACTCATTCCCATGTTACCGGGAAAACCCATGGGCGCTACGGCTGGAAAAAGGGGCATGCGCGGTCGAATTCATCATCCGTTTGTGATGCCTTGATGGGAAATTTTATATGGAAACAAGATAGTGGAGAAGATGGAATATCTCTTTCATCTCTTTCCAGAAACCATTACTGACGGAATGTAGGAATTTTATGTTTCCCGGTAGAACATCCCTGCCAATGAAAAGGCTTGTTTTCCTACAGGTTCTTTCCCTTTAGAATGAATGCCTCCTGAAGAGTCAACCCTTGACTCCGGATTAGTAATACGGTTAATTGTCTGCATGGCGGTAAATTGCCAATTCGTTCCATTTGTCATAAGAAATCACCCCTGGCTGGCAGCTTCCGTCTTACATGGACTGTTATTGCTTTTGGCCGTGGTTTTATTGCCCATAGGGTATGGAGTTTGTGATGATGTGATTATTGAATGGCTGATAGCCAATGATTTTTCAGGCTGGTGGTATACGGGGCAGCTTCATCCCTGTCTGTCGTTTGCATTGGGATGGGTTTGGGAGAAATTACCCGGAATTGCATGGTATTCCCTCTTTGCCTACGGGATGACGTATGTGTCTTGGATCATGATCTGCGGAGGGATGTTCCGGGCCATCAACTCTTATGGAAACAATTCTCCATCAAACGCCACATTGCTGTATGCTATTGCAGGCGGAGGAAGTCTGTTTTTTGCCTGTGATGCTTATCTTTACATGCAGTATACTCAGCTGGCATTAACGCTTCTTCTGGCAGGCGTGACGTGTTTGGTTTTTCCTTTCTCTCAAAGAGCTTGGCTGTCCTATATATGTGGTATTTTGTTCGTCCTGCTGGGGCTGGCGTGGAGAGAGAAGAGTATTTATATATTATATCCGTTTTTAACGTTTCAACTGATTCGTTTTTTATACAAATGTTATCGTCGGCAGTGCCCTTGGAGGAGTATTGGCAAATGGGTGACGGTCTTTGTTGTTGTTACCTTGGCTTTTGGAAGTCTGCACATGTTGCAGGATAAGATTCTCCAGGAAAATGGAATGTTAAAACGATCCTATGAGAATATTGATTTGCAAAGCGTCTATATGGATTATCCTGATTTTTCCAATATGGAGAAAGATTGGAAAAAGCTAAATTTGAGCGGGGAAGAAATCCGGTTAATGAAAGCCAATATGTGGTTTCTTCACTCAGTTCCTGCCGAGGTGAGACTGGAAAAAATGGCCCGGCTTCATCAGGAAGGCAATCATGCGATTCATGGAATAAAAGCATCGGCTGCTGTCAAGCTGCTACTGATCAGCAAATGGGCCGTTCCCGTCATTATGGCATTGGGCGTGATGCTGTTGACCACACGGAAATCAAATGTATGGAGTTCTCTGCTTCCCCTGGTATTGCTTCTTTTGTTATATGTTTACATAGGAAGGGTTGCCGGGCGTGTACTTTATGGAACATATCTGACGGCATTTGTTTTTTTGATTATTTCTCCGGAGAAGTGTTCTTTTATCCCTGCGTTGCACTCACGTAAAAAGTGGTTGTGGATTTTGACCGGCCTGCTGGTTTTTGGAAACAGTGGCAGGTTGGTTTCTTGCGCAAAGGTGGAACCGGTATTTGAATTTGGAAACAAGTGCAGGAGAATATCACCAACTCCTGTCTAAAAAGGATCGGTTTTATATTTCCAACGATATTCCGTGCTTGTATCCAAGGAATCCCTTTTTACATACGAAAGAGGTGTTTAGTTTTAATAACAGTCTTTCTCCCATTTCATGGTTGGTTTATTTACCGGTTTATGAACAGTTCATGCTGGAACGGTTTGAGAAGGGGTGTTGGTTTGCGTTGTTGCATGATCCTTCCGTCTATTATCTTACGGAAAAGCGTGAGTCCAAACTATTTCCCATGCCGCATGTGCTGCAATACATAAGTAAGAAATATGCCGTTGATGTACAGGCTGTTTTGGCGGAAGAGACGGAAAGACATATGGTTTGGAAGCTGAAAACTGTTCCGGATGCGTGAATGGCGCATGGCCGGGATCCTGTAGCGGATAAGGCTTTTTTGATCGCTCTTGCTTCTTTTCGGGACGGGCGGTATACTGCCACCTCAACTATGGACGCAGTATTATTGTTTTCCGGACAGGGTGCCCAGAAAGTGGGCATGGGCAAAGATTTGTATGACAAGTATCCTACCGCCAAAGCCCTGATTGAGCAGGCCGACAAGGCTCTGGGGGAATCTCTCTCCTCCGTCATGTTTGAAGGCCCCGGCGAAGAACTCACCCGCACCTGCAATTGCCAGCCCGCCCTGTACGTGCATGGTTTGGCCTGCCTCGCCGTGCTGAAGGAATTGCTGCCTGCCCTGAATCCCGTGGCCGCCGCCGGCCTTTCCCTGGGGGAATTCACGGCCCATGCCGCCGCCGGTACCTACTCTTTTGAAGAAGGGCTACGCCTGGTTCAGAAACGCGGCGCCTTCATGGAGGAAGCCTGCAACGCCACCAAGGGCACCATGGCCGCCATGATCGGCGGTTCCGATGAGAACGTCATCAAGCTGGCGCAGGCGCGCTTCAT
>OBZG01000747.1_pt1 | contig 18323 bp, 18 predicted proteins | sample 1550701 | NCBI WGS metagenome assembly OBZG01 (sample SAMEA2580229, study PRJEB22360) | human gut metagenome | biome: human gut; feature: human-associated habitat; material: faeces | place: Denmark | collected 2008/2010
GTTATCTTACCTCTTTTTGATGTATGTTAGATAGCATAACTCTTTACGTCGGCTCCTATCTGTCTGAAATAGGAGATACTTTCGGTAGGCTTGTCGCCTGTATCAACTCTGCCGACAAAGCTATAAAAGATTTCGATTTTGCGGGTGTTCGTTTCCTTATCCAGTTCGTGAATAAGAATACGGTCAATAAATTCATGGACGTTTTCGTAGGTCAGTTCGGTAATGGCGGTGTACTTGCATACCAGTGCGACAAACCTTTTCACGTCCGCGCTGCGCTCGGTGGCGTTGTCGATTTCCTGTGACAGCTCCGCAATCCTCCGGGTCAGCGTCTTTTTTTCTTCATCATAGCCGGAAGTCAGAAAAGCAAACTGTTCATCTGAAAGTTTCCCTAAAGCGTTGTCCTCGTAGAGCTTGCGGAATAAGATATTCAGCTCGTTCATACGGTTCTGTGCCTTGTCAAGCTCTTTGCGCTGCTGTGTCAGCGTCTTTTGTACTGCCTTTGCGCTGCACTCGTTGGCGGTTTCGATAAACTCCTGTTCATGCTCTTTCACATAAGACGTTACGCGCTGCAAGTCTGCAAGGACAAGTTCTTTCAATACGCTTTTGCGGATATAATGTGTAGTGCAGAGCATATCATTTCTTGCCCGGTTGCGGTAGTTGCCGCAAGTGTAGGCGTGTTTCCGTTCAAGCGTCCCGGCTCCGCGTACTGCATACATTTTATAGCCGCAGTCCCCGCAAAAGAGAAGCCCGGAAAACAGGTCGATTTCATCAACCTTTGTCGGGCGGTGCCGGGTGGCAATCCGCTTCTGTGCAAGTTCAAAGGTTTCTTCATCAATCAAAGGTTCGTGAGTGTTGGGGAAGAAATACCTTTTTTCCTCCGGGTTCTTTTTCGTCTTTTTCGACTTATAAGATACCTTGTAGGTTTTCCCGGTTATGGTATGCCCTAAATACTCTTTCCTTGTCAGAATGTCGTACAGCGTCTTATCCGGCCAGTTGTACCATGCGTTGAGCTGTGGGCGGGGGTGGCGGTTGCTTCCTGTTCTGCGGTAGCGCAGTTCCCCGACGGTCAGTATTTCATTGTCCCGTAGCCAGTTCTGGATTTCACACATACGGTCGCCCCGTACATACATTGCAAAAATCTGTTTTACGACGTGCGCCGTTTCCGGGTCGGGTATCAGATGATTGCGGTTATCCGGGTCGATAAGGTAGCCGTAAGGGGCTTCGCCGTTGACGCGCTCGCCTTTCTGCGCCTTTGCCTGTTTGACAGCCCGGATTTTCTTTGAAGTGTCGCGGGCGTAAAACTCGTTGAACCAGTTCCGCAGAGGGGTAAACTCGTTATCTTCCCTTGCTGTGTCTACACCGTCGTTAATGGCAATGTAGCGCACTTCGTATTCGGGGAAAACAATCTCTATCAGTTCCCCGGTTTTCAGATAATTACGTCCCAGACGGGAAAGGTCTTTTGTTATGACGGTCGCCACGTTCCCGGCTTCAACCTCATGCAGCATGGCTTGAAGCCCCTCACGCTCAAAGCTCACGCCGGAAAATCCGTCGTCTACGAAAAAGCGCGTGTTGAAAAAGTGGTGTTCGTCAGCATATTTCTGTAAAATCAGCTTTTGGTTCTGTATGCTCTCGCTTTCCCCGGCCTGCATATCTTCCTGGCTCAATCTGCAATATAAAGCGGTAATCTTGTCTGTCTGTAACATTTTGTCCTCCTTTCCGACGACAGACAAGCATGGTATTTGTACTGTCTATATTATACCACATACCGCTGCCTGTGTCATGTATAAAATGTGAAGAAACGCCCTATTTCCGGGCGTTTGTGGGGTTCAGCTCCATGTCTTTGCGAATGAGCTTTTTTATCTTTTTATCCAGTGTGTCCGTCGCACGTTCACTTGCGGACGAACATACAAGGTAAGTAACTTTTCCGATTTTATGCTCCGTTGTGGTAACGGGCGTTTGGTTTTGCGTCAAAGAAAATCCCCCTTTCTTTCGCAAACATATAATACAGTCTATGAATAGCAGCAAGTCCACTATTCAAGAAAACAAAGGCTTTAATCGGACGGTTATTAGCATAACCTCATGGGAATTTCACCCCCGCATGGTTCTCATGCAGCCCTACCCATTGCCTGCGACGCTCTTAACGCTCGGACTGTGGCTGTAAGGAAGTATCATTGTATATTCTGCGTGTCGTCGCCCGCAAGCCGCTACACTTGCTTTCCGGCGCGGTGTTGGTCGCTCGGCTGTCCGGGCGGGAATACTCCCACCGGGATAGCGTCATGGCGCACCCGCCGTATGGCTCGACGCAAAAGGAACGTATCCGATTTGCCCTATGCTGCGCCGCCGTTATCTTACGCCGCTTTCTTTTTCAAGGTTCAAAATGGCTGTGCTGCCTGCGTCAGCAGCGGAACGGAAAAGGGGGTAAGAGTGAAAGCGTCCCGCCGCCGTTGCGGTTATTCCTCTGTCCTAAAGGTGAGGACAGCCATCATCAGTTTTGCTTGCAGCCGTTCCCGAATGTCGTGGTCTACGCCGAAATAGACGTTCCCGCGCTCGTCGTACAGCTTCCGCATGGAGAGGCGGGCTATGTAGCCGCTGAAATGCTGCAAGACAATCTTCATAGCGTCCGGGTCGCCCTTTGTCGCTGCCACAATGACAGGATAAGGAACAAGGGCATTTTCCGGGTAGCCGGGTTCGTTACCATTCGTCCCATTCATCAGCATTTTCCTCCAGATATTTTTTTAGCAGCTCAAAAGAGCTTGTCCGCCTGTACTGTATCGTGCTTCTCGACGTATCGAACAGCTCCGCAATCTCGGTGTCGTTCATTCCCTCGAAATAGTACAGGAGTACGGCTTTGCGCTTTTCTTCCGGCAAAGTACGGATTGCTTCAAGAAGCAGCTTCGGCGTGATTTTCTTCCCGGCTCTTTCAAAGGCGGTTTCTCCTTTGAAATATTCATCAAAGGTATGAAGCTGCCGCGCTTCTTCTAAGGTCAAGTCGGAAAAGGTAATCTCCCTTGCCTTATGCTTGTGCAGCTCTTTGTGAGCGTCACACGCTTCATTGTGCAGTACCGTATTACAAAACTTCTGGAAAGCGCACTGTTTTATAAACTCCCTGCGATTAGGTTCCACATTCTCACCCCCTTTCTCGTTGGAAAGTTGGTGGTGCTTCCCCCTTTTCGCGGGGCAATACTGCCTTTTGAAAAAAACGCCGAAGATTTTCGGATTTTTTTCAAAAAATTTTTTGAGCAGCAAAATACGCCTGTCCGAAAAGCCCGGACAGACGTATAGGTATTGTAAGCAGTATTTAGATGATTAGACAGTTCATAGTCAAGAGTAGAGAAGTTCCCGGCGGTGGTCGGGCTTTTTTTGATATGTCAATGACCGTCGGATTTTGTCGATAGGGTATGTGCTTCATGGCGGCTCCCTCCTTTTAGCCGCCGCTTTTAACAGTGATACCGCGTCATTTCATTAGAAGATAAAAAGAAACGGCGGCTTTGGTTTTTCAAAGCTGCTGCGGAAATCAAAGAACGACAAGCAACAGTTCTGATTTTGCTCCAATATGGTTATTGGGGGCACAAATTAAATCAAAAAAGAGCCGATAACAGCAGTATTTCAAACTGCATATTATCGGCTCTGCGTCTGTGCGTCTGGCTCTTTTAATTAAATTATTTTTGTTGTTTTTTGGCTTTATTATATGTATTAGCTAACTGTCCACAAGCTGCTTTAATCTCTCTACCATGAGAAACTCTCATGGTAACTTCAAGTCCTGTTTGCTCTAATTGATGTTTGAACGCAACCATTTCTTGTTTTTGTGGTGCTCTAATTTTTGAATTACTCGTCGGGTTGTATTGCAGCACGTTAATCATAACATTTTTGCCCTTAAACCATTTTGCAAGTTGCCTTATATCTGAGGAACGGTCATTTATACCTGGTAAAAGCAAATACGCAAATACCACTTTTCGATTATGCCTTTGTGAATAGGACAATGCTTGCTTAACAACATCTTCAATAGCGTACATGTGCATATGAGGAATGATGCAGTTTCTCGCAGCCTGTGTTGCTGCATGTAAAGATATTGTCAACTGAATTTTTAGATGTTCTTCGCGCAATTTTTTTAATTGATTAACTGGACCAACTGTTGATACGGTAATGCCGTCGGTTGGAAAGTTAAGTCCATTTCTATCTCGAAGAATATGGATTGCTGCAATCAAGTTGTCGTAATTGAATAAAGGTTCTCCCATTCCCATAAAAACGATACGATTTACTTTTTGACGTATCAATATGACCTGTTGCACAATTTCAGATGGTGTTAGATTACGAACGAAACCATTGCGTCCGGACTCACAAAAAATACAGCCAACAGAACAACCAACTTGCGTACTTACGCAAACAGTCCCACCATCTCGCCGTTTAATAAAAACCGTTTCGATATACCTGTTGTCTTTCAATTCATAAACATACTTTTCAGTATCGCTACTTTTATAGACTTTTTTTGTTGATATTGATAGATTTTTTTTGTGAAATGGCTGTTTATACAATTCCGCATATAAGGCTCTTGCTTTATCCTCTCCAATTACTTCCGACATTTCTTTGTAAGTAAATCCGTATGGGTCATTCAATATTTCCGTAAGTGTACTTTTAGGTAAGTGTTTCATTTAATATCCTTCCTTTTGTTTTTCAGAGTTTTTGATTATGATTTCTAGTTTTTCAACATCAACGATATGCGTTAATTTACATTTAGGGCAGAAAAGAGGAAAATTTCTTAATACCGTATTATAAAATACTTGAACCCTCGTCTTTCCGTTACAAATTGGACATTTTATCCAATATTTTTCAAGCATAATATTTCTCCTTTTGTGCAAAAAAATACAGGTCAATTCTCAACATGAGCATTGACCTGCATTTATACATATAACACTACAACAAAATTAAGGCATAGTTTTTATACTATGTCTATACATCGTTAGTTTTGTTGTATAGCATACGCAAAATAAGCATGACAAAAAAGCCCATATTGAAAATGGGAAAAATCTTTTTTGATTTCAATGCTTATCGAATACGCATGCTATGTAACATAAACATTTCCCCCTTTTAATAATACTATACAAAAAAAGCGGCTAATTGTCAACATATACATATGAATTATTTTGGCTAACTGATTGAATTGTGTAGACATATCCAAGAAGAAAGGGGAACAGTAAAATGTAAGAGGGTGAATAACTATGGCAAAAAGACCAGTACCACGATACGACTTCAAGGCTTTTGGGGCAGCGATAAAGGCAGCGCGTGAAGGACGAAAAGAGAGCCGCAAGAAAGTAGGCGACGAAATGTTTATCTCGCCGCGCTACCTTGCGAACATTGAGAATAAGGGGCAGCACCCAAGTTTACAGATTTTCTTTGAGCTTATGCTCCGCTACAATATATCCGTAGACCAATTCCTGTTAGACACGCCCGCCGCAAAGGACACAAAGCGGCGGCAGCTCGACGCGCTTCTTGACGGTATGAGCGATACGGGCATACGGATTGTGACCGCAACGGCAAAAGAGATTTCCGAAGTCGAAAAAGAGGGCGAATAGGAATGTCCGGCTTAAAACTGAACAGGATTTAGAGAGCGTTGTAATCTTTTTTGAGATTGCAGCGTTTTTCTTTTGCGGAAGTTTGGCAAAATCGCTTTTTCTCCGTAGTAAGGGATAAGAGCCTAAAGGATAAAAACATTCGTAGCAAGCATAGGAAGCGGGTACCCACTTCCGTATTTCCCACCTCCCGCGCTGCGGCGCGTCGGCTGAAAATTGCTTGTTGGGAAGTGTCCCAAACCCTCGGAACGGAAAGGAAAGGAGCGAACACATGGACGGACGCAAAAGGACGGTGCAAATCAAATTCAGAGTGACGGAAGCGGAACGGGATTTAATACTGGAAAAAATGAAGCTCGTACCCACCCGGAACATGGCGGCATATCTGCGGAAGATTGCCATTGACGGGTATATCATTCAGATAGACCATGCCGATATAAAGGCAATGACCGCAGAGATACAGAAAATCGGTGTCAACGTCAACCAGATAGCACGCCGCGTAAACGCGACGGGGAACGCATACCAAGAGGACATAGAGGAAATAAAGGGGGTGCTTGCGGAGATATGGCGGTTACAAAGATTAAGCCTATTAAAAGCACTCTAAGCAAAGCCCTTGACTATATCGAAAACCCGGACAAGACGGACGGGAAAATGCTTGTGTCCTCTTTCGGTTGCTCCTATGAAACGGCAGATATTGAGTTTGAATATACCCTGTCGCAAGCACTCCAAAAGGGGAACAATTTAGCCTTTCATCTGATACAGTCCTTTGAGCCGGGGGAAGTCGATTATCAGAAAGCCCATGAAATCGGAAAGCAGCTTGCCGACGCGGTAACAAAGGGGCAGCATGAATATGTACTCACGACGCACATTGACAAAGGACACGTCCACAATCACATTATTTTCTGCGCCGTAAATTTCGTAGACCACCACAAATACAATTCCAACAAAAGGAGCTATTACGGCATACGGAACATGAGCGACAAGCTGTGCCGGGAGAATGGCTTGTCCGTCGTCGTTCCCGGCAAGGGCAGCAAGGGAAAGAGCTATGCGGAATATCAAGCTGAAAAGACGGGTACAAGTTGGAAAGGCAAGCTGAAAACCAACCTTGATGCGCTTATCCCCCAAGTTTCCAGTTTTGAGGAATTGCTAACGCGGTTACAGGCGGCGGGCTATGAGATAAAGCCGGGGAAATATGTGTCATGCCGCGCCCCCGGACAGGAACGCTTCACCCGCCTTAAAACCCTCGGCGCAGACTATACAGAGGAAGCCATAAGGGAACGGATAGCGGGCAGACGGACAAAGGCGGCGAAAGCTCCCAGAGAGCAGCGCGGCGTGTCGCTGCTTATCGACATTGAGAACAGTATCAAGGCGGCGCAGAGTAAGGGCTATGAACAGTGGGCGAAAATCCACAATCTGAAACAGGCAGCTAAAACAATGAATTTCTTGACGGAACATAAGATTGAGCAGTACGCGGATTTAGTCAGCCGGATTGAGGAAATGGCAGCGGAAAGCGGACAGGCGGCAGACGCATTGAAGAACGCCGAAAAGCGGTTTGCGGATATGGCGGTACTTATCAAGAATGTTTCCACCTACCAAAAGACAAAGCCCGTCTATGACGCATACCGCAAGGCAAGGAACAGGGAGAAGTACCGCGCCGGACAGGAACAGGCGATTATCCTACATGAAGCCGCCGCAAGGTCATTGAAAGCGGCGGGCATTGCAAAACTCCCGAACCTTGCCGCGCTGCAATCGGAATATGAAGCCCTCCAAGCGCAGAAAGAAGCCCTTTACGCCGACTATGGGAAGCTGAAAAAGAAAGTCCGGGAATACGATATTATCAAGCAGAACATTGACAGCATTTTACAGGCAGACAGGCAGCCGGAACGGGAAAAGGGAACAGAGCGCGGATAAGGATAGCAAAATCCCCGCCGCTGTGCTATGATAAGGCTATCAAATACAGACAGGAGCATTGAAGCATGGAAAACCAGAAAATGCCGGAATATGAAACCATACGCGCCGCCGTCGCCGGGGAGAAATGGGCGGTTGAGAAAGTCGTGGAGTGCTACAAGGACGAAATAGACAGGCTATCGACGGTAGCGGTCAGACAGCCGGACGGAAGCACGAAACAGGAAATCAACGAAGATATGCGCCAGTCTATCACAAAGAAGCTGATAGAAGCCCTCCCGCAGTTCCCGCTTGAAGAAATGGAAAAGGGAAATGTCAGATAGGCAAAAAAAGAACAGGACGCGGAAGCCAGTATATGACTTCCGCGCCCTGTCTTTTTATGGGTGCTGTTTTCGTGAATGTTACGCAGTAGAACGCCATTTTCGGGGGTAAAGGTATAAAGTATCGCCTATCCGGTTTTCACGCCCGGAAAGCCCTGTAAATCAAGGGATTTTCTGCGCCTACTGCGTAACAGGGGCGCGTCTTTTCCTCATGCGCTCGGCGGCTTGTCTGCGGGTGATACGTTTCCGGCAGACGGGGCAGTATTTGACACTGTTAGAGGTTGACGCAAAGAACGCGCCGCACTCGGTACATTTCTTCTTATCCCCTGTCTGGTAAAGCTCCGCATAAAGCAGCCTGTCGGCGGGAAGCACCGCAACCCGGAACCACTTGCAGAGAAGCGAATAGGAAATGAGCTGCGGACATACGCACTCGTCCCCGTCGTCCAGTAAGATACAGTTCCCGTTATCATAATTGCAGCACGTCCGGCGCACAAGGGCGTTGACTTTCCGGCTCTGGGGCGGCGTCAGCCGCTTAACCCCGTTCATACTTCATCAGCGGCGTAAATGGGAAGCTCTGCAAATTCCGCTTCGGTCAAAGCGTCCACTTTGGAAAGGGTGCGCTTTGCAAGCTCCCGCATATCCGCGTCCATGTAGGGCAGCGCGGCGTTGATATTCTCAATCAAAGCCCGCTTTCCGCCCTCGTTGTAAATGCTCAAAAGGTTTGTTTCTTCAACAGTCAGTCTAATCATGCTCATACCTCCATATCGTGATTTTTTGTTTTAGCCGCCGCCTTTTTCGGGGTGGTCTTTGCCTTGTCCGCTTTAAGCTGCGCCCGGATAGAGGGGCGGGGCTTCCTTATCTCCCTGTCCCGGTTCTCCCCCTTGTCAATCAGCGCATACGTCCCATGTCTGCCCTCGATTTTGGAAAAGGAAAGTGTCTTGTAGGGCAGCATGGAGAAAAGGCGGTCAGTGTCCTTTGTAGCCGCAAGCCGCATGAACGCCGGGGAAAGCTCTGCCATGAAATGGGTCTTGTTCGGGCTGTTTGGCGTGTCGTGCCGCTTCATTTCCCGCACAATGCGCCGCGCTTCCGTTTCAATCAGCCCGTCCCGCAAGGTTGCGATATGCGCCTTGAAATCCCCCGGCGAAAGCTGCTCCCGGCTGCGCCGTTCTTCCTGTAAAAGAGCTTGCAACGCATCCGGGTCGTTGGGTAGGGCTTCAAAGCGTTCAAACTTCCCAAGCTGCGGGTCTGGGGTTCCGTCAAAATATCTCCCGGCTTCCTGTACCCTTTCCCCATGCTCATAAATCAGCTTCACCGTATCGGCGGGCAGCTCCTTTTCCTTGACACGCTCATAATGTTTAGCGTAGTCCAGTTCGTACAGATTGCCCTTGATTTTCCCGCGCTCCTTGCCCGTCAGCTCGATTGCATAGGCAAGTACGCGGTCGCTTGTCTGCTCCATGTAGAAACGCCATGTGTTGTGGGGTGCGGTATCTTTGAGGAAAACGTCGCGCTCCCGGAAACAGTGCGTCCCGGACGGGCGGCAGAACCACAAAAGGGTTTTGTCCTCTTTTTTGGGGCTTGCCGCCGCCTTTGCGATAATCTCTTTGTCAATGTCTAAGTCGCTCTGGTAAAAGCCTGTGTTCTGCTTCATAATCGCTTCAAGGGAAGCAAACAAATCCACGTTTTCAAATTTGCTCTGTTCCGGCATGGGTCAGCTCCTTTCCAAGTCCTGTGACTTCTGCTTTGCGTTTTTCTTCTGCGCCTTTTCCTTGTCGGCTCTAAGCTGCGCCCGGATAGAGGGCTTCTTTTCCGGCTTCGCTCCCTTGCCGCGCTCCTTGTCGGCTTTGACAGCATTAGCTAGGTCAACAAGGGAAATCTGCTCGCCCGCCTTTACCTTTGCTTCCAGTTCGTCAACGGTGGGGGTGTTGTTGATGATACCGTCAATCATGTTCCCGTTCTGCTCTGTGGTCTGCTCGGCGGTTTTCAAGGGATTGTCCCGCTGCGCATGTTCTGCGGCAACGGCAAACGCCCGCGTCCCATTCCCCATAATCAGATACTTTCCGTCGTCCGACTGGTGGTGAAAGCCATATCCGGCGGCTTCTATCTGCTCCCGGCTCATGGCGGTCACATGGAAAGTCCCCCTCGGTGTTTTGACAGTTTCGCCCGTTTCCAAGTCGTCCGGGGTAAGCTGCTTCTGCTCCTGTAAAAATTCCGGCACTTCCCGGAAACCTACACTGTCAACGAAATGCGCCGCGTCCTGTCCGTCCTGATGAAGCACTACCACGTCCGAAACGGAAAGGCTGTGTCCCTTAAAATCTTTGGGGTGGTCGATATTGAAACGGGCGTAAATATCTTCAAGGGAAGTTTCCGGCGCAAGGGGCGCGGAATAGACAAGCTCATAGTTCGCCCTGTCAACCACATTTCCCGCCGCCTGCAGGCGGTCGTATGGCTCAAAGCGGAAATCCCTTGTTTCGTCCCCGCCTTTTATCTGGTAAATGGAAAAGGTGTCTTTGTCCTGTCCGGCGGTCTGCGCCGTTTCCTGTGCCTTTGCGTAAAGCTGTTTCACGTCGCCCTCGGTCAGCTCGCCGCTTTTGAGCTGCCCCATAAGCTCGCGGCATTTCTCCGGCGTCCCGGTGAAAAGCACATCCCCCATTTTCGCCCGCCCGTTCTCCTGTGTCACATAGGCTTGCAAGAGGTAGCTGTTTTCCCGGCTGTCGCTGTAAGGGTTCCGGCGCACCCTGTAAATCGTTTCCGGGGTAAAGGCTTCTTTCGGGGCTGCACCCGCCTTTTCCTGTGCGCCGGATTTTCCCGGTGCGGCTGCTTCCGGCTTCTCTTTCCCGGCTGTATCTGCCTTTGTCGGGGCTTCCGGCTGCGGCTGTTCTTTCGGGGCTGCCTGTTCCTCTCTGGTGGGCTGCTCCTGTCCGGCGGTCAGCTCCTTGTCCTGTGCCTTTTGCAGCTCCGCAAGATTTTCGTCTATTGAATTGATAATCTCGGCGGCTGCGCTGCGTATCGTTTCAAGGGAGCTTTTCAGCTCGGACAGCTCTCGCCCGCTGCTCCACCCGGCGACGTAGCCGAAAGAGTAGTCCGACGTATCAAGCCCGTAATGTTGGCAGACGGTATAGGCGACGCTTTCCGCTTCGACTTCGCGGGTGCGGCGGTCAACGCGGGGTTGCTGCTTGTCCTTTGGCGCGTTGAGGTCAATGTCGTGCAGCTTCGCATGGGCGATTTCGTGAATGGCGGTCTTTAAGGTCTGCAATTCGCTCATGCCCTCGTTGATAGCAATGCGCTTGTCCTCCAAGTGGTAGTAGCCATGAGAGCCGCCCTCGATATTTTCAAAGGCGATAGGAACGGGGGAAGTCTTTTCAAGGGCTGCGAAAAAATCCTTGTAGCGGTCAACGTCGCCTGTCAGTTCGTCAACGGCAATGTCCGGCAGCTCCTTTCCCTCGGTCTGGGAAACGTCAAAGACGGATACCACCTTGTAGGCGGGTATGGTGACTTCCTTTTCCTCGGTGACGGGCTTCCCGTCCTTGCCGATTATGGGCTTCTGCGTGTGCGGGTCGATTTTCTGCATTTCCTGTTTGATTTTATAGGGCGACGGGGCAATGATTTTAATTCCCTTTTCCCCTTTCATCACGTTTCGCTCAAAGTTGTTCTTCCAAGCGGAAAAGCCCGCCAAAAGGGAAGCGTCCGGCTTCTGCATGGCGATAAGGACGGTGTTTCGGAAGCTGTAATTATGGAATTTTGACATGACTTTCAGATATTCCTTGTAACGCTCGCTGTCAAAGAGTTCCGCAATGCCCTGTTCCAGACGGTCGGTAATCTCTTTGAGTTTTTCGGCGGGCTTCCCGGCAGTCAGCACGATAGGGATAACCGGGCGCGGCTCCTGTGGCTGCTTTGCGGCGGTTCTGGCGGTCTGCTCTGTGGCGGCTGCGTCCATAAAGGTCTTGTCCTGTCCGCCGCGTTCCGGCTGCGGGAAGCTCATAACGCGGTATTCTTTGGGTATCTCGTTTTCCGTTCCCCGATACCATTCGGTAAAGGTGTTCTGATTGTTATAGATATAGCCCTGTTCGGTAAACTGCCCCTTATCCTTGCTAACTGCGTCCCGCCCGTATTCTTCATACTTGAAATATTTCTTTGCTTCTTCGGGAAGCTCCAGCTCGTCCAGTTCGTCGATAAGATAATAACCGTAATCTTCTTCGCTGCGGACAGTGGGATAGAGCCAGTAACAGTCAAGGTTTTGTGCAAGGTTGATAAGGTCTTTCATGCTTCCGGCATACTCGCCATGTGTAACCGCCGCCGCAAATTTATCCTTGTCCCCGTCACTCTGCATTTCCAGAAGTTTTCCAAAATAATTCAGCTCGTCCATGCTTGCGCTTTGGATAACGGAAAGCGGCAAGTCAAAGGGGCAGTCCTCCGTAGAAGAATACCCGTTGATGAAAAAATCCTGCGGATTGTCTACGGTAATGCCGACGCTTTCCATAGCCGCATGAAGCTGCTCTGTTGTGGTCGGCATGGGAAGCCACACGCCGCCCGGTTTGCCTGTTTCAAAGCGGCTGCGGCTGTCGATAAGAATTGAAAACTGCTCGTTTATGGTTTCACGCTCCTTTCTCTGTTCGGTGTCCTGTGGCGGCTCTGCTGTGGTGGGGGCTGCTTTTTCAGCGGTAGGCTGCGCCCGTTCCTCGCCCTCGATAGCATAGCCCGGTAAAAGCTGCCCGTTTACTTTGAAATGCTCTGCATACTCTGGCGGGATAGGCGGCGATACCTCGGTGAATAAATGCTGATAGGCTTTGATACGCCCATTCAGATATTTTTCCATAGCTGCCTTGTCTGCAAAGACTTTCCTTTCCTGTCCGGCGATTTTTGCCTGTCCGTAATTGTGGGGGCTGTTGGTGTAAATACTCCATGAAAGCGTCCACGAATAGGGAATGGATTTCTCTTTTTCCCTGTCATACCGGGTATTCTCGGATATGTGGTAGCGCATTTGGTAGACGCGGTTGCTGATGTGCTTCCCGTAGTCCGTAGCTTCCCACTGGTTCGCGGTATGCGTAGCTTCGGGTGTCCTCACATACTCAATGGCTTTGTCAATGGCAAGGGTCTTTCCCGCCTGTTCGTCCCATGCCGCCGCCTGTTCTTGCAAGGCTTCAAAAGCTGCCTGTTCAGCCGCCGCGTATTCTTCCCGCAATGCCTGTAACTGTTCTAAGGGCAGGGCGGTAAGCCCGGAAAGGTCAGCGGTCTGTTCCTCAAAATAAATATTTCGCTCTATCCGCATACTGTCAGCCGGGTCTAACTTGTCACGCTCAAACATGGAGTAACCTTTTTTCTTTTCCATTCATTCGCTCCTTTCTGAAATGGCGGCGCACCGCCGCGCTTTTGGGGTTCGCCCCGTACTACGGTGGGCTGTGCGTTATGCCAACAATTTTTTCATTTTTTTAGAGGGTTTGGGAAACTTCCCAACAAGCAAAATCTCCGTCCGGCGTGTCAGCGGCAGGACAGGGATTTACGGAAGTGGGTACCCGCTTCCTATGCTTGCTATTCCAGTTTTTAGTTCTTCCGCACTTCGATACGGTAGTTGACGTATTTCCCGCCAGTGTCAGCCAAAACGATAATTCCGTCGTAGGTCTTGCCTGTTTTCGGGGAATAGAGCTTTTTCACATTCGCCTTGCCGGATTTAAGGAGCGCGGCGGCAATCTTCGCGGAAAAAGCGGTCTTGCGTTCCTCGAAAAAGCGGTCGTTCTTCCACATGACAAAGGCACATTCTTTGTTGCTGCAATAATAGTTTTTCTTCCCCTCATGGACGGGAGAACCGCAACGGGGGCATTTTCCGACAGAGGGCTTTTCCTCCCGGAACAAATCCTTTTTCCCGTCCAGTGCTGCGGCGTGTGTCTGCACAAGCTCCCGCGTCATAGCTTCAATGCCGGACAGAAATTCGCCGGGGTCTGCGGCTCCCTTTGCTATCTGCGTCAGATTGTTTTCCCATTCTGCGGTAAGCTGCGGGGAAGTGAGCATATCCGGCAGAATACAGATAAGGCTGTTCCCGTTTTTGGTAGGGATAAGCTGCTTCCCCTTGCGCTCCGCAAAGCCGCCCTTTACCAGTTTTTCAATGACGGCGGCGCGGGTGGCGGGAGTGCCAAGCCCCCGGCGTTCCGCGTCCGGGTCGGTGTCCCCGTTCCCGGCGCGTTCCATAGCCGACAAAAGGCTTGCTTCGCTGTGGGGCTTCGGCGGCGTTGTGGTATGCTCCGTTACTTTTGCGGCGGGGTTAGAGAAGCCCTGTCCCTCGGAAAGCTCCGGCAGCGTCGCGTCTGCATTTTCCCCGTCCTCTGCTTCGGGCTTATCTTTCAGCGTCGCCCGGTATCTGCGTTCAATCTCTTTCCAACCGTCCGAAAGCACCGTCTTTCCTTTTGCGGTGAAGTCTGTCCCGGCGCATGAGAAAACCGCCGTAACCGCTTCATAAATATGCGGCTCGGCGGTGGCAAAAAGCAGACGCGCCCCCGCAAGGGTAAGGATATTCTTCTCGCTTTCCGGCAGCGCATCCGGGTCAGCCTTTGCAAGCTCCATAGTGGGAATGATTGCGTGGTGGTCTGATACTTTTTTACTGTCTAATACCTTTACAACCTCCGGCGTGAAGTCCGCGCCCGCCATAAAGGGGAGTTTTTCGCAAAGCAGCGCGATAATGCCCGCTGCGGTGCCGCCCATGTCGTCAGTAAGAAAGCTGCTGTCCGTCCTCGGATAAGTAAGGAGCCGCTTTTCATAAAGGGATTGTGCAAGGTCAAGGGTCTGCTTCGCGGTGTAGCCGAAAATGCGGTTCGCTTCCCGCTGCAAAGAGGTAAGGTCAAAGAGCTTCGGCGGGGCTGCGGTTTTCTTCTCTCTGGTGAGGGAAACGCATACCGCCGTTTGTGTTTCGCAAGCCCCTTTCAGCGCGGCGGCTTCTGCCTTGTCTGAAATCCTTTCACTTGCCGCTTCCGCGCCGGATAAATCAAGGCGCACATGATAATATTTTTCTTTCTGGAAATGGGAGATAGCCGCGTCCCGGTCGGTAAGCATTTTTAAGGTCGGGGTCTGGACGCGCCCCACGTTCAAGGTCTTTCCATACAGGCAGGAGAAAAGCCGGGTGGCGTTAATGCCGATAAGCCAGTCAGCCTTTGCGCGGCAGAGGGCAGACGCAAAGAGCGCGTCATAGTCCCGCCCGTCTTTGAGGGAAGCAAAGCCCGCCTTGATTGCCCCGTCCTCCATTGAGGAAATCCACAAGCGGCGCATGGGCTTCTTGCAGCCCGCCGCTTCGTAGACAAAGCGGAAAATCAATTCACCCTCGCGCCCCGCGTCACACGCATTTACCACTTCGGAAACGTCGGCGCGGTGCATAAGCTCTTTTAGGGTTTTGAATTGCTTCCCCTTGTCCGGGTCAACGGTGTACTGCCATTCCTCCGTCAGAATGGGTAAGCTCTCAAAACTCCATTTTTTATATTGCTCCCCGTAGGCGGCAGCTTCCGCAAGCTGTACCAAATGCCCGACGCACCATGAAATGAGGCAGCCGCCGCCCTCGATATATCCGTCTTTCTTTCCCTTAATGCCAAGCGCGGCGGCGATAGTCTGCGCCACGCTCGGCTTTTCTGCAATCACAAGTCTAAGTGCCATGAAAAAATCCTCCTTTCAGCGTTCCGGCGCGGTGTGCTTCTTCTCCTGTGCCTGTTTCAGACAATAGCCGATACAGGGGGATTGCGCCTTATAAGGGCAGCGCACACACGCCGGGGATTTTGGAACGGGCGGCGCACTGTCACGCCGCCCGGTGGGTCTTTGTACCATCATTTTTTCCAAAGGATTTTCGGTGAAAAGCCTCATGCTTCCTCGTCCTCCTGTTCTTCATCAGAAAGCCCGTCCCCCTCGTCCTCGTCGTAATCGTCAAAATCGAAATCTTCAAGGTCGGTGTCGCCCTTGACGTTCTGCTTTGGCTTCATAAACTTAAAATAATAGAACGCGCCCCCGCCGCCAAGAAGTGCCACGACAAGGAAAAGCACAAGCCCGCCTGTATTGCCTTTCTCTTTGGGCTGCTCTGTTGGTTTCTCGGTTTCCGGCTCCGCTTCCTTGCCACTGCAAGCGGTCATGTTGTCCTTGCAGACAGGGCAGCTCACATTTACCTTTCCGGCTTCGCATTTATCGGTGCAACTGCAAACGGCGGGCGGGGCTGCTTCGGTGCTTCCGTCCTCCATAAGTGCTAAGAGGTCGGCTTCGTCCACTTGATTAAGGAAATGTACGGTGTCCTCGCCCTCGTCGTCCCGGTCAATGAGGATATAAAAGTAATTGCCGTTTTTGGTCGTTACGGTGATAAGCTGCTTGTTGCCGCCGAAATCGTCTACAAGGGTCGCGTTCCCGTCCGGGGTAAGGGGTTCTTCCTTTTGGGGTTCCTCGTAGACAACGCCGCTGTCGTTGGTGTCGTCCTCTCCCTCCGGGGTCTGTGCAAAAGCGGTGACGGAAAAGCCGCCCATAAGTACAAGGGCGGCGCAAAGTGCGGTCAAGGTTCTAAGGATTTTCTTATTCATTCTCGGTGTCCTCCATTTCTTCGGTGTCATGGTCTGCGGGTTCTGCGGGGTAGCCCGGCGCGGCTTCCATGCCCGGAATACCGCCCCCGGAAAGCATAGCGGAAAGCTCATGCGGGGAAAGGCGCATGGAGCGCACAAGCTGTACGATTTGCAGGTTTTCCGCTTCGGTTTTCTGCGCTTCAAGCCCCCTTAATTTGTTCTGGTACTCGGTGATTTTCTCGCGGGTCTTTGCAATCTCCCTGTCGATACGTTCAATTTTGTTCATAGCCATAAATAAATTTCTCCTTTCTTTGCTCAAAAATATGTTAATTCCAGTTCATCAGCCCATAGCCTTTGATACAGGAGTAATTGACGGGGTAGCTCTTTATCTTGCAGGCGTCGCCGGAATTGCCCTCGACGGTATAGACGCGCTCCCCGTCCGTTCCGATAACAAGCCCCACATGGTCTGCGCTCCCGTCCCCGTCCCAGTCGAAAAAGATAGCGTCGCCGGGGGCGATATTCTCATAGCCCCTCGCGCCCCATTGCCCGCGTGACTGGAACCAGGGTACGCCCTGTGACTGGCACCCGGCAAAGCGCGGCTCGCTCTTTCCGGCTTGATTGTAGCACCATGAAACGAAACAGGCGCACCATTCCACGCGGCTGTTAAATCCGTACCAGCTCCAAAAGGGTCGCCCGCCCACGTTGCCGACTTGCCGCTTTGCAAGGTCTACAACGGCGGTGTTGCCGGGGCGTGTGCCGTTTACAAGCTGTACGCCGCTTAAATCCTCGGACGCGCCCATGTCGGGGGAGCCGCCGCCGAAAATCAGCGGTTTGTTTCCGCTTGTTTCCAGATAGACGCGGTACATTTCAAGCTGCTGTGGCGTTAGAAGTTCCTCCGCAATCTCGGAAATGGGCTTGTTCGTCAGCTTCACGTTAAGGATATGGTACTCGTAGGGTACTTCCTCGGTGGTCGTTTCCCCGGTTTCCGGGTCTGTGCTTGTTTCTGTGCGGTAGCGGATTTCCGTTTCTTCCGTCAGCGTCAAAGTGTACTGCATGGCAAAGACGCGGTTTAATTCTGCCTGTGCGCTCTGCGGGGTGTAGGTCTGTAAAAGGGCGGTGAGGTAGGACGCTAACTCATGGGGGTTATGCCCGATACTGTCAAGGTCATAGCGGTATTCGTCATAGCCGGGGTGGGTGCTTTCGATATTGTCAATCTGCTGCTGAAGCTCGTTTTCCTTTGCGGCGTAATTGTTCTCCGTCGCCACAAGGTCGCTGTCCTCCGACGTGTAGGAAGTCCCAAGTATGCCGTTCATCAAGCCGGAGAACATGGAACCGCAAGAGGAAAGCCCCGCCGATACCATGATGAATAAGAGCAGCGCGGCAACGGCGATACATACGCCCGCCGGGTGCCGCCCTACAAAAGCGATTGCCTTTTTTGTTTCCTCGGCGGTCTTTTTTGCCGCCTTGCGGGTGTTCTCTGCGGCTTTCTGCGCCGTTTTTGCGCCGCCTTTCCTTGCTGTCTTTGCATACTGCCGCTTGATTTGCTGCTTCTGCATGAAGCGGGAAAGGGGATTGCTTGCAATCTGCGGATTGTCATGCAGGGCTTTGTGGTACTGGAAATCCACATTCGCCTTGAACGCCGCTTTCTCTGCCTTTGCTGCCGCCCGGTAGGGTTTCAGTTTATGGATGCGGTAGCCCTCCTTGACTTTCCTCGCCCCGTACTTTGCGCCGCGCTCTGCCAGTTCTTCGGATTTGTGCGCCCCCTCAATGCCGGAATTGTCCTTTTCAACGGAATGTATCTTGTTGTGGACGAAAATACCCGCTTCCTGTGCGGGGCGGGATAGCGGGTTATTGTGGGGCTTGTTCTTTCCTATGGGCTTTTCCCGTTCCTCAAAGCGTAGGCGGGTCTTGCCTTTCCCGGTGGCTTCGTCAAAGGTGCGCTCCCGTACAAGTTTCTTTTCTTTGGGGATAGCCGCCTTTGCCGCGTCCAGACGGTCGGCTGCTTTGTCCGATTTTCGGATATA
>OBZG01000750.1_pt1 | contig 18272 bp, 7 predicted proteins | sample 1550701 | NCBI WGS metagenome assembly OBZG01 (sample SAMEA2580229, study PRJEB22360) | human gut metagenome | biome: human gut; feature: human-associated habitat; material: faeces | place: Denmark | collected 2008/2010
TCCAATCGCGGTTTTTTGTTTTGGCGAATGAAAATCGTACACAGGACGCGGGCCATGCCCTCTTACGTCAGACCCGGAATCCGAAAGTGCGCAAAAAATCGGGCGTTATCGCTGATATTGCTATCGTTTGCAAAAAGAAGCAAACCGTTGCACAATAGTGCATGTCGATAGTCGTAAAGGTGCGTGCTAGCGTACCTGTCCTGACCGGGGACGGCCGGGTCGACGATGAAAGAGAAAGGTTCGATGATGAATCGTACAGTCAAGTCAGCAGTCGCGATGGCGGCTGTCGCTGCGATGTCCCTCGGCGCTTTGGCGGCCTGCGGAAGCTCGACCTCCGGCGATGACGCCAAGGGCAAGGTCTACTACCTGAATTTCAAGCCGGAAGCGGCTGATCAGTGGACCGCTCTGGCCAAGGAATACACCAAGGAAAAGGGCGTTGAGGTCAAGGTGCAGACCGCGGCCTCCGGTACCTACGAGCAGACCCTGAAGTCCGAAATCGCCAAAACCGAAGCCCCGACCTTGTTCCAGGTCAACGGCCCGGTCGGCTACCAGAACTGGAAGAAGTACACCGCCGATATGTCCAATACGGATGTGTACAAGGAGCTCGCCAACCAGGATGTGGCCCTGAAGGATGGCGACAAGGTGGTCGGCGTGCCGTACGTGATGGAAACCTACGGCCTGATCTACAACAAGGACATCCTCAACAAGTACTTCGCGCTGGATGGCGCCAAGGCCACGTCCATGGACGAAATCGACAACTTCGACACCCTGAAGGCCGTGGCCGACGACATGCAGGCCCGCAAGGACGAGCTCGGCATCAAGGGCGCGTTCACCTCCGCCGGCTTCGACTCCAGCTCCGACTGGCGCTTCAAGACCCACCTGGCCAATCTGCCGCTTTACTACGAGTTCAAGGATGACAACGTCACCGAGCAGCCGGCCAAGATCAAGGGCACCTACCTGCCGAACTACAAGAAGATCTTCGACCTGTACATCGCCGACTCCACCACCGACCCCACCCAGCTGAGCGCCAAGACCGGAGATGATGCGAACTCCGAGTTCGCGCTCGGCGAGGCCGCCTTCTACCAGAACGGTACCTGGGCCTGGACCGACCTGCAGAAGGCCGGCATGAAGGCCGAATCCGTGGGCATGATGCCAATCTACACCGGTGTCAAGGGTGAAGAGAAGCAGGGCTTGGCCACTGGTTCCGAGAACTACTGGTGCATCAACGACAAGGCCTCCGACGCCGACAAGAAGGCCACCGAGGACTTCCTGTCTTGGGTGATCACCTCCGACACCGGCAAGAAGGCCATCTCTCAGGACATGGGCTTCACCACCCCGTTCAAGACCTTCGATGATGTCAAGTTTGACAACCCGCTGACTGAAGCCGCTGTTGAGGATCAGAAGTCCGGCAAGACCCAGGTTTCTTGGAACTTCACCATGATGCCGTCCGAAGAGTGGAAGAACAAGGTCGGCCAGGCACTGCTCGAGTACGCGCAGGGCACCGGCAAGTGGGATGCCGTCAAGACCGCCTTCGTGGACGGTTGGGCTTCCGAATACGAGGCTTCGCACTGAGTCTCATAGAGTCCCATAGCCGATAAGCAACAATCCGCGGCGCCCCTGCCATTTCCTTCTCCGGGGGCGCCGCTTTGTATTGCTGAGTCTCGCACAAAATCGTCCGCCGCAGAAAAGTGTGAGGCACGCACCCGCTCAATCGCACGCTGTGGGGCCATGAATCGGCGATTTTTCGCCATTCTCCACAATGTGCGATTGAGCGTTATTGTGCGGTTGCCTCACACTTTTTCTATGGTGGGCTTTGTTGTGTGAGCCTACTTAACGCGGGAGGTGGAGGAGCGGACCTTCAGCTGGGCCGGGAACACGATGTAGGGTTGCTCAATCGGCTTTTCGTCAATGAGATCGAGCGTCATGCGGGCTGCCACGCGGGCCATTTCCACCGGATCCTGGCGGATGGTGGTCAGGCCGATATCGCCGGTGTAGAAACTATCGTCGTAGCCGATCAACGAGACGTCGCCGGGCACGGAGAATCCATTGCGCTCCAGCTGGAACATAAGCGGCAAAGCAATGCCATCCTCTTGGCATGCGATGGCGGTGGGCATCTCGTCTTGGCTTATGAGTTGGTTGACCACGTCGCTGATTTCATAACGTCCATCGTCATCGACCTTGCAGACGATAACCTGCGGCTCGATGCCTTCCCTGCGGCAGCAGGCGGTGAATGAGTCGAATCGGCTTTGCACGGAGAAGCTCAGCGACACCTCGCGATTGGTGCTGATGTAGGTGATGCGGCGATGTCCGAGATTGATAAGATGGCGGGCGGCCAGCGTGGAGCCCTGCACATCGTCGATATTGACGGCGGCGGTAAAGCCGCGGGCTTCGGGTTCGACTGAATTGATGCCGACGATCGGCACGCCGACCGAAGCCAGTTGCGCGATTTCGTTGTTGTCGATATCGAAAGACGCCACAATCACGGCATCGGCGTTACGGCGTACCGGCAACATCTCGAAGAATTCCTTGCGCTCCTCGATGCTGGAAATCTGGAATACCGAAATATCGTAGCCCTGCGTGTGCAGCACCTCGTTGAGCCCCTCGATGACCGAGGCGGTGAACCACAGGCGGATATGGCCGCTCATCAGTACTGCGATGCGCAGGGAGCGGCCGGATTTCAGGGCCGCAGCCGAGCGGGAGAGTGAGAAATTGAGTTTGTCGGCGATGGCGAGCACGCGCTCGCGGGTCTTGGCCGACACCAGATCCGGCCTGGTGAAGGAACGTGAGACGGTGGAGATGGAGACGCCGGCCTCGCGGGCGACATCCTGAATGCTCGTAGCCATTGCAGCCCCCTTGCGTTGAATGGAAAATCGCAATACACATGCACAACTGACTCCAGTGTACATGCTGATTGATTGATCTGCGGCGATGACAACGATTGTATTACAAACGTTTGCAAAGTGTCTATGTCGGCGTTAGATTGGCTTTATATAGCCATTATCTTAGGTGAAAGAAGATTGCTGGAGCCGGAGTGTGCTCGAACTTGAAACGCCTAAAATGACAACGTTTGACATATAATGATTCGACGTTTACTATGAACATAGGCTTGAACGAGAACAGGCCGTGCATGCGGTTCTCGATCGGCAAGCTCGCATTGAGTTGAACTCCGCAGCCGGCGCACGATGCAGTGTCACAACGCAGCGGACTCAAGGAGGAGGAAAAGTCATGATCAGCATGGCTGGCAAGGCGATACGCAGATGGTGGGCGCTGTTCGCGCTCCCCACATTCGCCGCATTCATCATCGGGTTCCTGGTGCCCTTCATCATGGGCGTCTACTTAAGCTTCTGCGAATTCACCACCGTTACCGACGGTGAATGGGTGGGGCTTAAGAACTATGGCAAAGCGTTGAAAGACAAGGAATTCCTGCACGCGCTCGGCTTCTCCACCGCGTTCACCATCGTGACCACCATCGTGATCAACGTGATCGCCTTCGCCATCGCCTACATGCTGACCAAGGCGATCAAGGGCTCCACGCTGTTCCGCTCGGTATTCTTCATGCCGAACCTTATCGGCGGCATCATCCTGGGCTACATCTGGCTGCTGCTCCTGAACGGCGTACTAGCCCACTGGGGCCGCGCCCTGACCTATAAGGCGTCCTACGGGTTCTGGGGCTTGGTCATCCTGGTGTGCTGGCAGCAGATCGGCTACATGATGATCATCTACATCGCCGGCCTGCAAGCCCTGCCCACCGATGTGCTGGAGGCCGCGGCCGTGGACGGCGCCAACGGACGGCAGACCATGTTCCGCATCATCATCCCGCTGATGATGCCGTCCATCACCGTGTGCTCCTTCCTGACCGTGACCAACGGTTTCAAGCTCTACGATCAGAACCTCGCATTGACCAACGGTGCGCCGAGCAACATGTCTGAAGGTCTGGCGCTGAACATCACCCGCACCTTCTACGGCCGTATGGGCTGGGAAGGCGTCGGCCAGGCGAAGGCCGTGCTGTTCTTCATCCTGGTCGCGGTCATCGCCCTGATTCAGAACAAGCTCACCACGAGCAAGGAGGTGGCAGCCTGATGAACGAGAACAAGCCTGTGAAGCATGGCGCATTATGGACCGTGCTGTTTGCCGTTGTCTCCCTGTTCTGGATTTTCCCGATCGTCCTGGTGCTGATCAACTCCTTCAAGCAGAAGGCGTACATCTCCAAGAACGCGTTCTCCCTGCCTGCCGGCAAGGCGTTCGTGGGACTTGAGAACTATGTGCGCGGCATCGAGACCACGCAGTTCTTCGCCTCCTTCGGCTGGACGTTGCTTATCACCGTCGGCTCGGTGGTGCTGATTCTGGTGTGCACCTCGATGTGCGCATGGTGGATCGTGCGCGTGAACAACTGGGCTGCGAAGCTGCTCTACACCCTGTTCCTGTTCAATATGATCGTGCCGTTCCAGATGGTGATGTTCACCCTCTCCAAGATCGCCGACATGCTGAAGCTCAATACCCCGTGGGGCCTGTGCATCGTGTACCTCGGTTTCGGTGCCGGTCTGGCCGTGTTCATCTTCACTGGCGTGATCAAGGGCATCCCGCAGGAGCTTGAGGAGTCCGCCATGATCGACGGCGCGTCAGTGCCGCGCATCTTCTTCCAGATCGTGGTGCCGATTATGAAGCCGTCGATCGTCTCGGTGGCCATCCTCGAAGCCATGTGGATCTGGAACGACTACCTGCTGCCGTACCTGACGCTCGACCTCGGCAAGTACAAGACCGTCTCGGTCGCCGTGCAATACCTCAAGGGCGGCTACGGTTCCGTGGATATGGGCGCCATGATGGCCTGCCTGGTGCTGGCCATCATCCCCATCATCGTCTTCTACTTGGTATGCCAGAAGTATATAGTCTCTGGTGTCATGGCGGGCGCGGTCAAGGGTTGAGCCCGACAATTTGGCTCCCCTCCCTGAGGGGAGCCAAAAGCTGTACAAGGAGTAGTTGATGAACTGGCTGGCACCGGACTCGAAATTCATGCGCGCGTGGAGCAATCTTGTTGACGGCGTATGGATCAACATTCTGATGCTGGTCACTTCGATTCCGATCATCACCATCGGTGCGGCCCTGACTGCCGGCCATGATGCTTGCCGCCGCTCCATCGAGGGCGAGGGCAAAGGCGTAACCTCCAACTACTTCAAGTCATTCAAAACCAACTTCATCAAAGCCACACTGCTGTGGCTGCCGTTCTTGGTGGCGCTGATTGCACTGGTCTGGTCATGGATCGTCCTGCAGATCACGCCGCTGCTCATCATCAAATTCGCGCTGACCATCCTCTGGCTTATCGGTTTCGAATGGGTGTTCGCGCTTCAGGCACGCTTCGAGAACACCGTGGCCGGCACCTTGAAGAACGCCTTCATCTTCGGCATCTCCCACATCGCGATGACCGTGGCCCTAGTCCTCGTGGATGCCGTGTTCGTGGCGCTGCTGGTGGCCAGCTGGTTCTACATGCCCGGTGGACTGTTCCTCCTGGTGATCCTTGGTTACGGCACCATGCTGATGCTCCATATCCCCGTTACCGAGCGTGTTTTCAATCCATATCTCATTGACTAGGCGGGTTCTCTCGCGAATATGCGGCGATCTTCGAGGTCTGAGCGCTCTCTGTCCACGCAAGCGCGGTAAAGATAACAAATTGATAACAGTTTGGGGCGGCTGGCGGAGCGGGGTGCCGATTGAGGGGGTATTAGTGATTGGCTTGGAAGGGGGCTTTTGACATACGGGGGGTGTTCGGACTGGGCGGTTGCCCCCGTAAGTGCTTATATACATAAGGAATCTGGCACACTGAGTCTCAGTGCCGTAATGGTATCATCGCAAATAATGTTTGCGTTCACGTAGAGGCGAACGAGACACTCGACAAGTGGGTCGAGGCAAAGGACAAGGAGAGATGCGGTGAAGCATTGGAAGAAGATGGCAGCATCGTTGATTGCAATATCAACGATGGTGGCAGTAGTTCCGACGACGTATGCCATGGAATCGGAAGATTCCCAACCACAGACAACCGATACCGCGACAGTGCAGACTACTAAGGCTGCTGAACCGACGCTGCTCGCCAGCTGGGACTTCACGGGCAAAAACGGCACACGAACCGCGATTGCCGATTCGACCGGCAAGTACAACCTGACGCTGAAGGACGGCGCCAAGATCGAACAGTACGGTGACCGCAGCAACAACGAGGCGCTCTCACTGCGCGGCGATGGCCAGTACGCCCAGATCGATGACCAGCTGTTCAAGGATGCGGGCGACTCCTTCACTCTGGAGTTCGCGTCCAAGACTCGTCACGACGACAGCGGCAAGTTCTTCTCGTTCATCGTCGGCAAGGACGGCTCGAACGACGCCAACACCACCGATCAGGCCAACGCCAACAAGTACCTGATGTTCTACAACAGCAAGACCGCCATCAAGGGCGTTATCTCCAACAACAACTGGGGTAACGAACAGGGATCCAAGGTCACCGTTTCCGGCAACGACAACAGCTGGGCCGATTACAAGATTGTCGTGGACGGCACCAACCTTGCCGTGTTCCGCAACAATGCCCTGATTATTTTCAAGGCCAACACCGGCATCAAGATGAGCGATCTCGGCGCGACCACCGCCTACATCGGCAAGTCGTTCTACTCCGTCGATGAGTACTGGAATGGTGCAATGGATGACATCAAGGTCTACAGGGGCGCTGACCTGACCATGCCGACCGCCGTTGCGATTTCCGGCACCGGTGTGGTGAACAACAAGCTCACCCTGATTGAGAAGGACTCCACCAAGCTCACCGCCACCGTCACCCCGGACGACGCTGTGAGCAAGAACGTCACCTGGTCCTCCTCCGATGAGTCCGTGGCCAAGGTCGCCGCAGACGGTACTGTAACCGGCGTCAAGGCTGGTACTGCCACCATCACCGCCACCACTGAGCTGGGTGGTGTGAAGGCCGAACTGCCCGTCACCGTTGAGCCGATGAACGCCCAGAACGCCGCCGCAGCCGACCTCGATGCCGCGATTGCTGCGCTGAAAGTTCCGGCGGCCGAGAATCTGCCGCTAGTCGCCAAGGGCACCAAGAACGGCTCGGCGATTACGTGGAAGTCCTCGGACGAGAAGCTCATTACGTCCACTAACGAGAAGTACGAAAACAAGACCACTGGTGCCGATGACCCGTATCGTGGTGCTGGCATCATCAATCGTCCGGCCTACGGCGACGGTGATTCCAAGCCGGTTACGCTGACCGCCACCGCTTCCTACAACGGCGGTGAGAAGGTCACCAAGACCATCGAGGTCACTGTCAAGGAGAAGACCCGCATCGCGCCTGACACCGGCTATGCGGCCGTCACTTTTGAGAGCGACAGCAACGGTGGAGAAAAGGCCTGGGTGGCTTCCACTGAGAAGAACGATTTCTTCACGTTTAAGACTCGCAACAATGGCCAGGCGGTACTTACCAATGATGCAGACACGGGTGGCTTGCGTGACATGTTCGTGCTGCGTTCCCACGAAGGCGACAAGTACTACCTGATTGCCACTGATCTCAAGGTCTCGTCAATGGGCTGGAGCCAGAACCAGGTTAACGGTTCTCGGAAAGTTGAGGTCTACGAGTCCACCGATATGATGAACTGGACCCGTACCAACGGCGACGGCAACGGCGGCATCACCATCAACACGCCGAACGCCGGTATGACCTGGGCGCCGGAAGCTTACTGGGATGATGACCTGAACGCTTACGTGGTGTTCTTCTCTTCCCGCATGTTCACTGATGACACCCGTACCACTCCGGTCAAGAACGACAAAACCGGCAATAGCTCCTATGCTCAGGTGCGTTACGCCATCACCCGCGACTTCGTGAACTTCACCGAGCCGCAGATGTGGCAGGACACCGGCTACTCGCGCATTGATTCCACCGTGCGTAAGATCGGTGGCTACTACTACCGATTCACCAAGAATGAGCAGGGCGGTGCCGCTGGCGATTACATCACCACTGGTAAGAGCATCTTCCTTGAGCGTTCCAAGGTGCTGACTGCACCGACCACCGAGGCATCTCCGGGTCAGGACCCGAACACCGGTTGGCAGCTGCTCGAGCAGGCGTTGCTGCCGTTCGAAGGACCAGAGACCATCAAGCTCAACAAGGATGACGAACTCAACACGAAGGACGACGACGGCTACATTCTGCTGTCCGACAACTTCGCCTACCGTGCATTTATGACCACGGGTGCCGAGCTTTCCAAGACCACGTGGGACAACCCGATGACCAAGCGTTACCCGGACTTCAACAACGAAAAGAAGCCGGTCAAAGCCGAGCCGGGCGCTCAGGGCTACATCACTCAGGGTGCTAACGGCGGTCTGCCGGACAAGGTGCGTCACGGTGCGTTCGTGAACGTGCCTGAGTCTGTGCTCAAGGTGACGAAGTCCTGGACCGCTGCCAACCCGACGCACATCGAGGCTGTTGACTCCACCACCAAGGCCGTGTACAACGCCGGCACCCGCGAGCTCACCGCCACGGTGACCGCCGCCGATAAGGGCACGCTCGCCGGTTCGGTGAAGTTCTCTGCTGGCGACTGGTCCAAGACCGTGAAGCTCGACGCCGAAGGCAAGGCCACTGTGACCCTCCCGGCCAGCGTCTCTGGCACTGTTGCGGTTGCTTACGACGGCTACACCGATGGTTTGGTCAATCCATCCGATACTACGGTTGACGGCATTGAACAGGGCAAGGTCGATTTGGCTGAGCTCAACAAGCAGATCGCCGCCGCCGAAGCGCTCAAGGAATCCGACTACACGGCCGATTCCTGGGCCAAGCTTGCCGCCGCGCTGAAGACTGCCAAGGCCGCGCTCGCCGCTGAGAATCAGGGCGAGGTCGATACCGCCGCAGCCGACCTTAAGACCGCAATCGAAGCCCTGCAGAAGGCTCCGACCAATCCGGGCGAAGGTGACGGAGATAAGGGCGACGGCAATAAGCCGACTACCCCGACCACCGGCGACAAGACCAACGTCAACAAGCCCGGCAGCGCGCTGAGCAATACCGGTACGGCCGTGCTCGGCCTGGGTGGTGCCGTGGTAGCACTCGCCATCGCCGGCATCTCCCTAACCCTCTGGCGCAAGCGTCGCGCCTGAGCTGCTACGGCAACCAAGCCCCCCTCTGACGAGGGGGGCTGTCAGCCGAAGGCTGACTGGGGGAGAGACCGCGGCGAAGCCACCGAAAGAACGGCATGGCCTTCGGCCGATTCTGTATCCCGCGGCTGCCGCCGCAGGTCTCTCCCCCGACTGCCTAACGGCGGCCACCTCGAACGCAATTAAGGACCAGCTTTCAGCTGGCTTCATATTTGCTCACTGTCGTTCGCCTTCGCCTAAAAACGACTCTGGCGTTTTCTTCACGGCTCAGCTCATCAGAGGGCGGCCACAAAACTTCGCTCCATAACTGAAGGCGCAACCACAATCAACCCTATCAATGAGGAGAAACATGGGAAAGCTGATGCGAAAGGCAACCGGACTCACGGTCGGCGTGGCAACACTGCTCGCTGGTCTGGTGCTGCCGATGACGGCCAGTGCCGAGAGCGCATCGCCAATCGATGCCAGTCCGATCATCCACTATTCATTCGATAACGCACTGACGTCCAAGACCATCGCCAACGAGGGCAGCGCGGCCAACAGCGATGCCACCCTATCCGGCGACGCCACGGTGGCCAATGGCCAGATCAGCCTGACCGGCTCGCAAACCATTAGCGTGCCGACCACGGCCATCGCCGGTAAGAAGGACGTCACCGTCTCCATCTGGCTCAAGAACAATTACGGCAACGGCAATACCGCCGCCGCGTACATCGGCGCGGCCAAGACCGGCAATTATCCGGCCAACGGCTACTGGCTGCTCAACCCGGCCAACCCGAGTGGCTACGCGAAATCCGTAATGACCAATGCCACTGCGGCCGACCCGAATAACAGCCCGTGGGGCACCGAAGTCGGCCCTGGATCGACGAACGCCGCCACCACCGGCACCAAGGCCACCAGCGATTTGGCTCTGTACACCACCGTCATCAGCGGCACCAACAGCACCATGAGCTTCTACCTCAACGGCAAGCAGGTTGGAGACGTCACCTACACCATTCCGGCCGGTGGCCTGACCAATTACGGCGACCTCGTCGCCTACATTGGCAAGTCCTCCTACGCTGACCCGAACTCCAAGCTCGACGTGGACGATTACGCCGTATACGACACTGCCATCAGCGCCGCAGACGTGACCAAGCTGTATGACGCTCAGGTGCTCGACAAGGCCGAGGCCGCTGTCAAGGCCGCTGTGCCCGCATCCGCTACCGAGGACTTCGCGCTGCCGACCAGCGCCGCTGGCGTGAGCATCGCGTGGAAGTCGGACAACGCAGCTATCGCCGTTGACAACGCTACCGGCAAGGCCACAGTCATTCGTCCGGCCGCAACCGCAGCTGATGCCGAGGTGACCCTCACCGCCACGTTTGGCAACAACGCCAAAACCGCCGCCTACACGGTCCTCGTGCCGAAGCAGCTCTCCGATGCCGAGCAAGCCAAGGCCGACCTTGACGTCGTCACCATCGAGGACTCCGACGACATCCGTAGCAACTTCTCCGTGCCCACCAAGGGCAACAATGGTTCGACCATCTCGTGGGAAGTGACCGGTGGCAAGGATATCGCCACACTAGGCGAAGGCGTGAACGACAAATCTCGAACGGTCACTGTTAAGCGCCCTGCCGCCGGTAGCGATGCCGTCACTGTGACGCTCAAAGCCATTGCCAAGTACGGTACCGCCACCGAAACGAAGACCTTCACCGTCACCATTCAGCCGATGCCTGCCGCCGAAGAGAAGGACGAGGCCTACGTGTGGGCGTTCTTCACCGGCGAGGGCGTGGGCGGCGAGAAAATCAGCCTCGCGGCCTCCAAGGGCAACGATGCGCTCGACTGGAACACGCTGAACAACGGCACGCCGATATTCACTTCCGAGTTTGGCGAGAAGGGTTTGCGCGATCCGTTCATCATGAAGTCCAAGGACGGCGACAAGTTCTACATGCTCGCCACCGATCTGAAGATTGACGGTCGTGCCCCCCTCAACGGGCTGAATGGCTTTGCTGGTGCACAGGCTAACGGTTCCAAGTACATTGAGATCTGGAAGTCCGACGATCTGGTCAACTGGTCCAAGCAAAGCCACGTCAAGGTGAGCTCTGATTACGCAGGCAACACTTGGGCGCCTGAGGCCTACTACGACGAGGAAATCGGCAAGTACGTGGTCTATTGGGCCTCGAACCTGTACGACAACACCGACGAGAACAGCCGCAAGCAGCTGACCTACAACCGCATGGTGTACGTCACCACCGATGACTTCGTCAACTTCTCCGACCCGACAGTGTGGATTGACGTTGATCGCCGAGGTGGTGCAGGCAGTGGATCCATCGATGTGACCGTGCAAAAGGTAGGGGATACCTACTACCGCATCTACAAAGATGAAAACACGATGTCTTTGCGTCAGGAGAAGTCCACAGATTTGACTGCCGCAATTGGTGGTGCCGGCGTGAAGAACTACGCCGATGCGCTTAAGGGTAGTGCATGGAGCGAAGTTGCCACGAACATCGGTAAAGGCCAGGCTAACGGTTACGGTAAAACCTTCACTTCCGGCGAAGGTCCATCGCTATTCAAGGCCAACGATGGCGACGTGAACGGCTACCAGTACTACCTGTTCGCCGACCAGCCGAGCTATCATCAAGGTCCAAACCACTATGTGCCGATGGCGACTGAGGATATCGCCAGCGGTCAGTGGACCGTTATCGGCAATAAGATGCCTGAGGTGAACTTCCCGACCAATTCCGATGGCGGCAAGCCGCGCCACGGCACTGTGCTGCCCGTGACCCGCGCCCAGTATCAGAAGGTGCTGGAGGCGTACGCTCCGGCTGTGGCTGTGAAGTCCGTTGACGCGCTGTCTGCCGAGACGACGGTTGGTGTGGCGCCGACGCTGCCGGAAACCGCGCATCTGACTCATGCGGACGGTTCCGTTTCTGACGTTGCAGTTGAGTGGGATGCCATTGACGCAGCTTCCTATGCCAAGACCGGCACTTTCACCGTCAAGGGCGTCGCCCAGGACGATTCCCGTATGCCGGTCGAGGCGACCGTCACCGTGACTGGCACTGACATCTCCGGGGCGGTCGTCACGGCCGAACCCAACGAGTTCACCGCAGACGGTGCTGCCAAGGAACCGGCCGTGACCGTTACGCTCGATGGCGCGACGCTCAAGGAAGGCGCCGACTACACGGTGGCCTACACGAACAACATCGAACCCGGCACCGCCACAGTGACCGTAACCGGCGCTGGCAAGTACTCCGGTACTGCTTCGGCAACGTTCACCATCAAGGCCGGCGAGCCCGGCTCCACGCTGGACAAGTCCAAGTTGCAGGCGCTTGTCGATAAGGTGAAGGGCTATAACAAGGCTGATTACCAGTCTGGTTGGGATGCTTTCGCCGCCGCGCTCGCCGACGCGAAGCAGGTGTTGCAGAACTCCACCGACCAGCAGGAAGTGGACAAGGCGCTGTCGCGGCTCCAGTCCGCCGCCGACAAGCTGGTCAAGAAGTCCGGCGACTCCGGCAAGACCGACGGCAAGGACGACGGTGCCCAAAAGCCCGCCTCCAAGCCGAGCGACAAGATCAGTGACACCGGTTCCGCCGTCCTCGGCGTAAGCCTCACCGCCGCGGCGCTGCTTGTCGCCGCTGCCGGAGCCTACGCCCTGCGCAAGCGCCAGTCCTGATTGGCGTCGCACTCGGCTCCCCTGGGTGAGGGGAGCCGAGTGCCGAAGACGGATGATTGGGGCCCTCGCTCCACAAAGAGTGAACGCTCATATTAAACTTGCAAGTACTTATAACCAAAAATGCGGCTTCGCGTTGCCCCGGTCCCTCAAAACGGTGTCGTTTGAGGGGGCGGGGCGTTGCGCGGATGCATGAGAACACAGTTCGCGCTGGCAAACGAAGCAGCTTCGTCGGTGCGAAAAAGGCGCGAAACTAGGTCGATAAAGGAGCGGCCGACCGTCGCACGATAACAATTTGATAACAAAATCGATGTTTGTTTCCTGTTCAGGAAGCTGAACACCGTTGATCAATAACTTCGATCCATAACTCAGCGCAAAAACCAAAACCCACAATCAGAGGAGACACATGGATAAGTGGAAGAAAGCGGTGGCAGCTCTTGCAGCTGTCCCGATGCTGATGGCGTTGGCGCCAGCAGCAAATGCGGTTGAATCGGATCCCACCGATTCATCGGCCGCGCAGCGGGCGCTGGCAGCAGCCCTGAAATCAAATGCCAAGGCAGCGGCAGACAGCGATCTGCTCGCCAGTCTTGATTTCGACAACGTCGCTGCAGGCGCTACTGGCACTATTGTCGATGACACCACCGGCACCAAGGCGACCATCAACGGTGCTGCCGCAGTGGCTACCAGCAAGGACGGCACTGCTGCAGTTCGGCTCGGTTCTGGATTCTGGCTGAATGTGACTAAGTCGGACGATTCTGCCGTGCTCAAGGGCCTGGATGCGGTCACGATTTCGTACGATTCCAAGTCCGCCAGCACCAATCAGGGCTGGTCGGTATTTGCGGCACCGAATACGAATGCGCAGACCTATCAGCAAGAGCATTACCTCGGCGTGATGGATCGCACCACTTCGGTGAACGTTGAGCGTTACAACAACGCTGGTAAGCGCGACACCACCGGCAATGTGAGCAAGGATGGTCTCGCCAGCCAGTGGCGTCACGTCGATTTGGTCATCGACGAGGCCGCTTCCACGCTGTACATTGACGGTGAGCAGGCCGCAACCGTAGCCCCAGCTGATGGCGCGAGCTTCGCTCAGCTCACCGATATTCTCGGCGCAGACGGCGGCGTGCTGCAGATCGGCAAGGCCAACTGGGTGAATGGCGAATACTATACCGGCGCACTTGACAACCTCAAGATTTACGGCTCTGCGCATACTGCTGACCAAATCAAGGAAGCCTACGATTCCACGAAGTCCGATGCCGCCAAGGCCGACGCTAATGCGCTGACCATTAACAACGGCAGCACTGATGTGTATTCCAACATCACACTTCCGGCCAAGGGCTCGGTTAACGGTTCCGCGATTACGTGGAAATCCAGCAACGCAAAGGTCATTACCGATGCGGCAGATGGTGACATCGCAGCTGGTGTCGTTGCTCGTCAGAAAACCGACACCAAGGTGACGCTCACTGCCACCATTACCGATGCTGACGGCAACACGGAAACCAAGGAATTCGAGCTGACCGTCAAGGCCGCCGTCGAACAGCCGAAGACCACGGACTATCTGTTTGCGCACTTCACCGGCACCGAAGGTAGCGCTACCGACGAGCAGATGTACTTCGCCACCAGCAAGGATGGCCTGAGCTGGCATGACACCCGCGAGTCCGGCGATCCGGTACTCAGCTGGAACAACAGCCAGACCGGCAACTCTCGTGGTAAGGACAACGGCGTGCGCGACCCGTATCTGGTCCGCTCTCCGGAAGGCGACACCGTCTACCTCATCGCTACCGAGCTGAGCATCCATAACCGTGGCGGTTGGGGCGCGGCCACCGCTACCACCAATGGCAGCACCAACCTAATCGTGTGGGAGTCGCATGACTTCGTCAACTGGAGCGAACCGCGCGCCGTTGACGTTGCCTCTCAGATTCCGGGAGCCGGCATGGCTTGGGCTCCGGAAGCCTACTGGGATGATGTGAACAAGCAGTACATGGTGTACTGGGCCACTGCTTCCGACGCGGACAACAAGTCCGGCGATCGCACCAATATGTACTACTCCACCACGCGTGATTTCGTGAACTTCACGACGCCTGTCAAGTGGATCGACCGAGTCAAGTCCGTTATCGATACCACGATGATTAAGGCCGATGACGGCTATTACTATCGTGTGTCCGGTGACACGTACCTCGGTGTTGAGCGTAGCAAGGATCCGTATGCCACAACGCTCACCACTGGTGACACAATTGCGAATGGTTACTACAACACTGACAGTGATCCGAACCAGTGGACGCTTGTCGGTACATTCGGTGACCTGACTGGTACCGGTCTGACCGGTGCGCAGCTGGAAGGCCCGGAGCTGTTCTTCTACAATGAAGATGACGTGCAGACCAGTGATGTGGGCAAGAAGATGCTCTACGGTCTGATGTGGGACCAGTACTCAGCCGGTAAGGGTTACACCCCATACCGTTCTGCCGATTTAGGCAGCACTGATAAGGCTGATTGGGGCTTTGCCTCTGATGTGAACTTCGGTTCGCTCAAGAAGCGTCACGGCACCATCCTGCCTGTCACTGAAACCGAGTACAACGCAATCCTGAAGGCATTCGATAAGAACAAGGACACCGAGCCAGTCACACCCGATGAAGACGGCTCCGGTCCGATTGCCGAGTATGACTTCGAAGACAGCAAGGGTACCGACACCACTGAGAACAGCAACGACTTGACCTTCAACGGCAACGCCAAGGTCTCCGAGGATGCCGAAAAGGGCAAGGTGCTTAAGCTCGACGGCTCTGACGGCACCTACGCCGAGTTCCCGAAGGGCCTGTTCGATGGCCGTAACAAGCTGACTGTGCAGATGGATGTCAAGTCGGAGATCAATAAAAACCAGTTCACGTTCGCTTTCGGCCAGAACTCCACCAAGTACTACTTCCTGAAGTACAACAACTCCGGCGAGCTCGCCAGCCGCATCACCACCAACTCGTATGGTGCGGAGGACGCGGCTAACGCTACGTTGTCTGGCAACGGCGCATGGCATCGTGTCACGGTCACGTTGGACGACAACGTGATGACCGTGTACTCTGACGGTGCGCAGGTGGCTCAGAACAAGGCGACCAAGAACAAGGTCACCGATTTGGGTAACGATCTGCTGGCCTACTTGGGCAAGTCCTTCTACAACGACCCATACTTCAAGGGTTCGTTCGACAATGTGAACGTGTGGAACCGCGCGCTCACTGCTCAGGAGGTCGAGAAGACCAGCCCGATTGCTCTGCAGGGTATTTCTGTGGGCACTGTGCCGTCTGACCCGAACTCGCTGCGTGGCACTGACGACCACTCTCAGGTGCGTTCCACCCTCGACTGGTCCGCGAAGACCGTCACCACCGTGCTCAACCGCCGTGGCGACGCGGCCAAGGTGCCCGTCAAGGTGACCGTCAACCGTGGCGACGACTCCATCAAGCTCACCCTTGATGGTCAGGCGTTCACCAATGGTGGTACGGCCGACCTGACTAAGGACCGTACTTTGGTTGTCGATTTGGGTGACGGTGCGCCGCAGACCTGGACGCTGAAGAAGGTCACCGTGGGCAACAACCCGGTACTGCCCGGCCAGTACGCCGACCCGGACATCGACTACTTCGACGGCAAGTTCTGGATCTACCCGACCACCGACGGCTTCTCCGGCTGGAGCGGCAACTACTTCCATGCGTTCAGCTCCACCGACTTGGTGAACTGGACCGACGAGGGCGTGATCCTCGATGTCAATAAGGACCACCAGCCGACCACCGATGGCGATGAGAACACCGCCATCTCCCCGTGGTCCGTGGGCTCCGCGTGGGCGCCGACCATCGAGAAGAAGAACGGCAAGTACTACTTCTACTACTGCGCGAAGTTGCCGAACGGTACATCCGCCATCGGCGTCGCCGTGGCCGACAACCCGGCCGGCCCGTACAAGGCCGCCGACCAACCGCTGGTCACTCGCACGATGGAAGGCGTCACCGTTGGACAGGCCATCGACCCGTCCATCTTCACCGACCCGAACACCGGCAAGTCGTACATCCTGTACGGCAACGGTTCGCCCGCCATCGCCGAACTCAACGACGACATGGTGAGCATCAAGGCCGGTACGGTGAAGAAGCTCAACGGTCTGAACGGCTTCCGCGAGTCCGTGGTCGTCGCCTACCGCGACGGCAAGTACCACTGGACCTGGTCGTGCGACGACGCCAACTCCCCGAACTACCATGTGAGGTACGGCGTCTCCGATTCCATCGACGGCACCATCACCTACAAGGGTGTGCTGCTGCAGAAGGATTCCTCCAAGAACCTGCAAGGTACCGCGCACCAGTCCGACGTGCATGTGACCGACGCGGACGGCAACGACCGTTGGCTCATGGCCTACCATCGCCACTACACGCCGCTCGGCGTGTTCACCTCCGGCCTCGGCTACCACCGTGAAACCGCCATCGACGAGATCACCTTCGACGCGGACGGCCTGATGCAGACCATTCACCCGACCGACGAAGGCGTGTCCATTGAGATGGCCGATACGACGGCGCTTGATGGCGCGATTGAAGCGGCCGACAAGCTCGGCACCGATGGCTCTGCTTACACCGAGGCCAGCTGGAAGGCATTCGAGGATGCGCTCGCCGCAGCCAAGACGGCCAAGCAGGCCTTCCTTGACTCCGGCCTGTCTCAGGCTGATGTCGATGCCGCCGCCAAGGCCCTGACCGACGCGCAGAATGCGTTGGAGGAGAGCCAGCCCGAGCCGGAGCACCCGGCCGCAGGCACGATCCTCTCCATCGCCGTGACCGCGCAGCCCGCCAAGGCCGAGTACAAGGTTGGTGAAGCGCTCGACGTTGCCGGTCTGGTCGTCACCGCGACCGTGGCCGATGGCAACGGCGGCTCCACCACCCGTGAGCTCGCCGCCGATGAGTACGAGCTGCTCGGCTTCGACTCCTCGAAGGCCTCCGACAAGGTGACCGTGACCGTGCAGTCTGTGGCCGATTCGACCAAGACCGCCACGTTCACCGTGAAGGTCGTTGCCGACGAGACGCCGACTCCGGATCCCGATCTGGCCACTGAGGAAGAGCTCAAGCAGCTCGAAGATGCCATTGCCAAGGCCGAAGCCGAGAATCTGAACCAGGACGATTACACCGCCGATTCGTGGAAGGCTTACGCCGATGCGCTGGCCCAAGCGAAGAAGGTGCTCGCCAAGGAGAACGCCACCTCCACCGAGGTCCAGGATGCGATTCGTCACCTGACCGAGGCCCGCAAGGCCCTCGTGAAGGTCTCCGCTGATGGCAAGAAGCCGGGTGCCGTCATCTCCGACACTGGTGTCGCCGTCTTCGGCGTGGCTGGTGCCGTGGTGGTCCTCGCCGCCGCCGGTATTGCCCTGGCCATCTGGCGCAAGCGCCGTATCTGACCCCTCATTTGCAAAAAACTCTCACTGAGCACTCCTCAGTGAGAGTTTTTTGCAATAGGGGGGTGTTCCTATGTTTTTGTCAACTCCTTGGGGAGTTGACGTGTCGGGATTCCGGTT
>OBZG01000753.1_pt1 | contig 18055 bp, 15 predicted proteins | sample 1550701 | NCBI WGS metagenome assembly OBZG01 (sample SAMEA2580229, study PRJEB22360) | human gut metagenome | biome: human gut; feature: human-associated habitat; material: faeces | place: Denmark | collected 2008/2010
GGTTTCTTCCTGGCGTTCTTTTTCCCCGCAGGGCTCCAGGAGAGTATTTAACTGTCCGGGAGGAATTCCTATCCCATCGTCCTCAACACACAGACAGACCTTATCCTGCTCTAATTTCCCGGTGATTTTAATCTGGCCGGTTTTTGACTTTTTTTCAAGAATTCCATGAAACAGAGCGTTTTCCACAATAGGCTGCAGGGTGATCTTTGGAATGGAATATTGCTGGATGACAGGGGCTATGTCGGTGATAAAATGAATATTTCCAGAAAATCGTAAATCCTGTATTTTCATGTAGTAGGACACATGACTGATTTCATCACTGATTGGAACTATATATTTTCCTTTATTCAGGGACAGCTTATAAAAATTGGCCAGGGAATAAACAATATCGCCGATTTGAGCGGATTTGTTCTGATAAGACAGCCAGCTTATCATATCCAGGGTGTTATACAGAAAATGGGGATTTATCTGCGACTGCAGAGCTTTATACTCCGCACTTTTCAGTTCCCTTCCCATTTGATAATTTTCCCTGAGGAGGGTGTGGATTCTGGAAATCATAAAGTTATAATTCTCATAAAGCGTACCAATTTCGTCCCTGTATATAACATCCGGGGCTTCCTGCAGTATCCCGTCTTTGGTCCGCTGCATATAACGGCAGAGCAGATCAATACGTCTGGTGATGGTATGGGCAATAGGTTTGGAGAGAAACCAGGCCAGAAGCAGGATCAAAAAGGAAACACCGATAATAATCTTGACGAGTGAGGTAAGCGCCAAGGTAAAGGAGGAATAGGGTACCAGCGTAACCATATTCCATTCGGTTCCGGGAATGAGAGTCTGCATGGCCATATAGCTTTGGCCGGACAGTTGTATTTTAACCGCCGAATCTGCAGTAAAGGCGGGGAGTGTCAGATAATCAGGATTCTCTTTGGAAAGAGGAATGGAATCGGTGGTATTTGAACCTGCAATTATTTTTCCTCTGGAATCCAGCAGCAGGGTGCAGCTGTCGTTGGTATAATTAGCAGAATTTAAAATGGATTCCACGGTACTCCGGGGAATATCCAGGCGAAGAATAAAGGATAGCTCTGAATAGTCATTTTGTCTGTACATGGCTCTTATTAATGCAATACATTTCTGGTTCCGGTAAGGAATATCTTCCAGTTCATCATTTCCCACAAAAAGGTGCAGTCCCTTTTTACGGAAAAGATTATCCCACCATAGAGAAGAGGCAGCCTGTGACAGAGGACAGATATTGACGCCATTTCCGGAGTAGATGAGTTGATCAGGGACATAAATGCGGGCGCGTTTAATGTCCTCGCTTTCCTGGAGGCTTTTCATCAGGTGGAGGATTGTTTTGGAATCGGCAACCTGCTCCATAACGGAATAGCTGTTTTTGTCTTTATTGAGGATGTCATTCAGAGAGACATTATAGATTACCATATCACTGGAGGAGCTGATTCCATTCAGCTTATAGGTCAGATAGGAACTCGCCTGATTAAAACTCTGCTGAAGGCTGAAGGTACTCTGCGTACGTATTGTGGAGGCGGTAAAGGTATAGATGGATGCAGCCAGGATCCCCACCAGCATAAAGATAAAAAAGAAGTAGGTGAGCACTATTTTTCTATGCAGGCTGATGTTATTAAAAAGTGTGAGCAGAGTACGGAAAAACCGGAGGTTTTTCAGACGATTATATATCATAATATTGTCCTTTTCTTTAGTTTGATCAGGGAATTATACTAGGAGGAACGGTAGTCTGCCGGAGTTGTCCCGGTGGTTTTCTTAAAAATCCGGATGAAATAGTTGCAGTCCCGATATCCTACCAGTTCCGAGATTTCCTTGATCTTCTTATTTGTGTTCTTCAGATAATCCCGTGCCTTTTCTATCCGGCAGTCTATTATGTACTGATTGATGGTATTGTTAAATGCCCTTTTAAACAGGACGCATAAATAGGATTCACTGACGGAGAAATATTCAGCAATTTCCTGAAGAGAAAGATCCTCTTTTTCAAAATTTTCATCGATATACAGGCGAAGCTGGTATGCCAGCGGATACTGGGCATATCTGTCATCGGTGGATGAGAAAAATATATGAAGCCGATCTGTGATTTCTTTTTCAATATCTGTCAGAAAGGACAATTTCCAAATAATATCATCCAGGGCCTCAGGGGTTTCCTCCGCACTGAAGGCGGAACTGCCATAAAGTTTTGATGCCTCATAAAGGCAGCGGTAAACCCGGATAAAAAAGTTTTTAACACTGCTGACCAATGTACCGTCAAAACGTCTCAGCTTTTCCACAAGGGCGGAAATAAACTCACAGGCAGACTGTTCATCATGCTGCTGAAGCGCTTTTTCAAAAGGCACTAGTGTATCATCGGAAAACTGGTAAATAAGATGATTATGCTTTTCCTCATAAAACAGGACAGCATTTTCTTTATGGAAAAAACCTCTTTGCAGGCAGATGGAGGCTGTTTGGTAAGACTCAAATATCTGCTCAAATCCGGCTGCGGGATGGCCCGTAGCGAGAAGAAAACGGCAGGTGCTTTTCAGAATATCGCACAGCATATAGCAGATATTTCCGATCTCAGAGTCAGGCACCGGAGCGCCATTCCGGCTTACCAGGTTCATATGTACAACAATAACCTGATCACTTTTCTGGCCGATAATTGCCCGGGAAAACTCGGACAGGGCAAGACGGCTGTCAAGCAGATCACAGATCGCATCCTGTATGGAAACAGCACCCGTATTTGCTTCCTCCATGTTTGGCAGAAGCATGATTAGGAAGGTGATCCAGGCGCCTTCTTTCTGAAAGCCGGGATAAGCGATTCTGATATACTCATCCAGCTCATTCTGAGAGGATAACGGATGAAGAAGCGCAGTTGCAATTTTATTTTTTATTGCAGGGAGACTCAGGTTCAGCTTGTGGGTTAATTCGCTTGCCGAATGGAGGGAGGCTGCCTGGTCATTGCTTTTTCTGACCGCAATTTGCAAGGTGGAATTCAGTTCGTCGGGATGAAAAGGTTTCTCAATATAGTTTACCGCAGACAGGCGGATAGCTGACTTAAGATATTCCTTATCCGCATAACCGCTCATGAAAATAATGCTGCATTCCGGCAATTTTTCACGGATTCTGAAAGACATATCCACACCATCCATACGAGGCATTTTTACATCTGTCAATATGATTTCAGGCGAATAAAGCAGTGCTTTTTCCAAACCGTCCTCTCCGTCCTCTGCGGTTATCACTTCATCGATCCCCAAATCATGCCATGGGGTAATGGAAAGAATCCCTTCCCGGGTAAACTGTTCGTCATCAACGAGAAGCAGCTTCATATTATGCTCCCATCTGCGCACCAGGGTGCGCCGGTAATTCGTATTGCTTATTTTTAGTCCTGATCTGTTGTACAAATAATATCACCAATAAAAATGAGACGCAATGGCACATAAAGGCAGAGTTAAAGATTGTGCTATGTATAAAAAAATAGTCTGATTTTATTTGCCCAAAGCAGATGTTAGGATAAGGGTGTCAAACGAATCGTAAAAATAAAATAAGGAGGAATGTGTATGGCAGCTTCCGGCAAAGGCAGAGGAAAATCATTTTTCCATGAGCTGAAAAAGAGCAGAATACTTTTACTTATGCTCCTGCCTGCAGTAGTGACCATTTTCATATTTGCCTATCTTCCCATGGGCGGTATGATACTTGCTTTTAAGAATTTCAATTATAAGGATGGAATATGGGGGAGTCCGTGGACGGAAGGACTGTTTGATAATTTTAAATTTTTCTTTCTGTCAGGAAAGGCCTTCAGCGTCACCGCAAATACTTTTTTGTATAACCTCTCATTCATCGCAGTAAACACATTTTTGGCAGTGTTGTTTGCTATTATCCTAAGCGAAGCGGGAAACAAGCATTTCAAAAAGCTGACACAATCAGCGATTTTTCTTCCTTACTTTGTTTCCTGGGTTATCGTGGGGACGATTGCCTACAATCTTCTCAACTATGAGAATGGCGTTATAAACGGAATCCTGGGAATGCTTGGGATGGAGCCGGTAAATATCTACGCAAACGGCCCGGCATGGAGAATCATTATTGTTATATTTAATGCATGGAAAAGCGTGGGGTACAGCATGGTGGTTTATCTGGCGGCTGTTACGGGAGTGGATATGCAGCTTCACGAATCAGCAAAGATTGATGGAGCCAATATCTTCCAGAGGGTGCGGCATGTCACGTTTCCGGCAATCCTGCCTACAGTGGTTACCATGGTGCTGCTTGATGTGAGCAAGATATTCCGGGGAAACCTGGATTTGTTTTATCAGCTGGTGGGAAAAAACGGCGCTCTGTATGATTCCACGGATGTAATTGACACCTTTGTATTCCGTTCCCTGCTTGAAACTTCGGATATAGGCATGGCGGCATCTGCCGGATTTTACCAGTCGATTTTGTGTTTTGCAACGATTATGCTGGTAAATGGAATTGTTAAACGGGTGCAGAGCGATTATGCATTATTTTAGAAAAGGGGGGTGAAAGATATGCGGAAGAAAACGCAGAAAAACGGACATGCAGATACTTTGTGCTTTAAAGCAATCGGCTATCCGCTGTTATGTCTGTTTGCATTGATTTGTATTATACCGTTTTTTCTGATTATTGCATCGTCATTTACCAGCGAGAGCTACATTATTAAAAATGGATATGTACTTTGGCCAAAGGAATTTTCACTGACAGCCTATGAACTGATTTTTAAAAATCCGGCAAAAATTCTTCGGGCATATGGGGTAACTGCCTTTGTTACCATTACAGGCACCGCATTGAGTGTTTTTATCAATGCCATGACCGGTTATGTATTACAGCGGAAGGATTTTAAATGGAGAAATATTTTTTCTTTTTATTTCTTTTTTACCACACTTTTTTCAGGCGGGCTGGTTCCCTGGTATATCTTATGTGTAAAAACCCTGCACCTGAAAAATACAATCTGGGTATTGATCATACCGACCATGGTATCCGTATGGAATATCATTTTAGTCAAAGGATTTATGGGTGGTATACCCGGTGAAATAACGGAATCCGCTAAAATTGACGGAGCGGGGGATTTTCGTATTTTCGTAAAGCTGATATTGCCGCTTTCCAAACCCGTAATAGCGACAATCGGCCTGTTTACAGCATTGGCATACTGGAATGACTGGTATATGTGCATGCTTTTTATTGATAAAAAAGAATTATTTGATTTGCAGTATTTACTGTATCAGCTGATGGGGAGCATTAAGGCCCTGCGGGAAATTGCAAGTCAGACGACGGTTTCCGTAAGCTCCATGCCGATCGAGTCCACCAAAATGGCCCTTACGATTGTAGCTACCGGACCGATTATACTGGTTTATCCATTTGTACAGAAATATTTTGTAAAAGGGTTAACATTGGGATCTGTAAAAGGTTAGTACAGATTTCATAAAATCAATTAAGGGAGTAAATTCCTCTGCCCATCAGAGGATAAATTTCTAAAGAAATTGCATTTTACTCCGCAAAACAAGGAGGAAACAGAATGAAAAGGAAAGCTTTGGGAGTACTGCTGAGTATTATGATGTTGGGGACCTGTGTTTTTACAGGCTGCGGAGAGGGCGGAAGTGAAGCTCCTGCTTCAGGCAGTCAGGCGGCGGATACGGCCGAGTCAACAGAAACAGCCGCCGGGACAGTGCAGGCAGGTAGTGAAGCTGCGTTGGAATATGGCGGTAACGATATTTCAGAACATAAGGAACTTGTCATGTATGTGATTGGGGATGAACCGGTAGCGGCTGACGAGGTGGAAGAGGCCCTGAATGCAAAACTGGAAGAGAAGCTTAACTGTACGGTTGATATCAATTATATAGCGCTTAGTGATTATACGCAGAAGTACTCACTGCTGCTGGCGAGCGGAGAAAATATTGATATAATTTATACATCAACCTGGGCTTTTTATAATGAAGAGGCAACGAAAGGCGCGTTTGCAGAAATTACAGACGAGCTGCTGCAGAAATATATGCCGCAGACGGCAGCAGGGGAAGACAGTATGGCATTTGAACAGGCCAAAATTAATGGAAAATGCTATATGATTCCTAAAAACAGTCCCTACGTTAACAATGCGATGCCCGTTCTTATCAGAGGTGATTTACGTGAAAAATATGGGATAGATAAAATTGACAGCGTGGAAAAGCTGGAAGAGTACTTTACGGCAGTTGCGGAGAATGAGGAAGGAATTTATCCTTATGCGGCAGCCGGAGATGCTGTTGAAATGTCAATGAACCTGTTCCAGAGCAGAAATAATCTGGTGCCTATGAGCTGCGGAAGCGGAAAATATTTCGGATATTTCTATCAGGGAAAGGATCCCGCTGCGGAGGATGTTGTCTGGCAGTATGGAACTGATGAATATTTAGAGTACTGTAAACTGATGAAGAGCTGGGCAGATAAAGGATTCTGGTCAAAAAATGCCGTTTCCAATACCACTTCGCCTTTGGATGCATTCCAGAATGGAACAAGTGCCGCCCTTTTCTGGAATCTTGATACCTGTGAATCAGCTAAAAATGTTGTAGATTCAGAACATCCTGAATGGAAGGCAGAGCTTGTAAATGTAACCCCTGGTGTCGTACATGTTAAAGGCGTATATACGGGAGACGGTTTTGCAATCCCTGCGGTTTCAGAAAATCAGGATCGTGCGCTGATGGTTCTGGATGTCCTGAAATTTGACAAGGAATGCTACGATATCTGCAGATATGGAATAGAAGGTTCAACCTTTAATGCAACCAGTGATACCACATATACACTTGGAGATGAGCAGGCAAATTATGCGGTAGGAAATGCACCGGTTTCCTGGGGACTGAAAAACGATGTTCTGGAAAGAATACAGGGAGAGGCCGGCACCACCCAGAGCGAAATTCGTCAGGAATTAATGGGAGATGCCATATCCGAAGTAACAAGCGGTTTTATCTTTGACGACTCTTCCGTAAAGAGTGAGCTTGCCGCAATGAATGAGGTCTGCTCACAATATGTGCCTCTGTTGGAGCTAGGTCTTGTGGATGATGTGGAAGGAACACTGGCAGAGCTGAACAGCAAATGCGAGACAGCGGGAGCCGAAAAGCTGAAGGAAGAATTTATTTCCCAGTTTACTGCTTACCTTGAAGGTCTGGAAAAATAATCTATATGTTATAGGAAGAAAGAACCAAAAGACTGATAATAAACCTGTCTTTTGGTTCTTTTTATTCTGGTTAAAGGTTGGCAAAACGTTGTCTTATTTACGGACCTTACAAGCCTGCCTGCGTTTTCATAAAGCCTCTGAAAATATCCCAAAGCTCCCGGCTCCAGAAATTCCCCTCATGAACGGCGCCGTCCACACAGATAAAGCTGACCTGGGCTCCGCATTCCTCCAGACGCTTTACCAGCTGCTCGCTTTGGGAAAAGCTGACAGTGGGATCGGCGCTTCCGTGGGCGATCATAAAAGGCACATAGCTTTTTCCCTCCTGCACATAGTTTATGGGGCTCATTTTTTTCAATAACTCTTTATCGAGAGTGCCTCCACAGAAGAGTGTGAACAAAGCGGCGGCCTCCGAACGTACCTCAGGCTGGGGGGATTCAAGAAAAGCGGTCAGATCCGTGGGGCCGAAGCAGTCAATCACAGCGCATACGCTGTCTGAAAATTCCGGATATTCATCGGTTTTAAATTCCGGCATATCCCCTGTCAGGCCGAGAAGGAGAGAGGTATTTCCTCCGGAGGAGGTGCCGAAGGCAAGAACCTTATCCGGATCGATATGATACTGCTCTGCATTGGCACGCAGAAAACGGATCGCTGTCTTTACATCCTGGAGAAATGCCGGCGCCGGATGGCCTTCCTCTATGTTCCGGTGGGTAACGGATGCGACCACAAAACCATCATCGGCAAAGCGGGCCAGCTGCGGGATTTCATAGTTGGTATCCGGGAAATGCCAGGCGCTTCCCTGAATGAAGACAATCAGCGGATACCGTTTTTCGCACGCATCCTCCGGTATCTGCGGCATGAGCAGATCCAGCGTAATGTCCTTGCCGGTATGGGTGGAATAGACGATTTTGGGAGAGAGGACGGAAAGTCCTTTCAGGCTGGGGTTGCTTGCAATGTGAAGCATATATTTTTCCTCCTGTTTAAATATTGGTATCGTGTTCGATAGATGAATTATACCACATATATTCTGAAATCCGCTATTGATACCGTCTGTAAACATGGTTTTCCCAATTGGTAAGATCTGTTTCGGGGTCAAAAATATCTGATCCCATGAGCAGCAGACGCCTTTTCTTTCTTTTTCCCTGCAATATCTTTTGTTGCAGATACAGCTACATATTCATTTTCCTTTTCCACGTTTGTTCCAGAGGTAGGTAATAGGAATTGCGCGGAAGGGCTTCCCATTGGCCATAATGCCACTCTGGAGCGTAATTCGTTCCACCTCTGCAGTGACAAAGAATGCGCCTCCACTTTGAAGCCGGAACGGACTGAAATTTTTATAAGATTCTACCAGGATTTTAAATTGTAAAATCCTGTAGATATGTAACCTGTTTTTTTCATTTCCCCTATTGTAATATGGCAAAAGAGCGATATAATGGAAAATACTTGGTAATTTGGATTGAGAGGTATTGTAAGAATGAGGGGAAAAGCATTAAAAAAGAATCAGGTTGACTGGAGCGTTTTTTTCAAGGCGGTGGTGACGATTGCCCTGCCCATTGCCCTGCAGAATTTCCTGTCTACAACGGCAAGTATGGTAGATACGATTATGATAGGCAGTCAGGGAGAGCTGTCGGTGGCGGCGGTGGGAATCTGTTCTCAGATTTCCTCACTGTTTTTCTCCTGTTATTTCGGGTTTGCGGGCGGTTCTCTGCTGTTTTTTTCTCAATATTGGGGCGCAGGGAATCATAAGGGGATTAATAAGACCTTTGGAATTTCCATGACCTGCATGCTGGCGGTGGCGCTTATCTTCGCGGTGACGGCGATCACAAGCCCCGGTTTTTTACTGGGGATTTATACGGATAAGCAGAATATTATCCAGGTGGGGATTCCTTACATAAGGATCGTTGGTTTTGCTTATCCGCTGCAGGTATTTGCGGTTCTGATAAGCTTCCTGATGCGTTCCACGGAAAGGGTAAAAGCCCCTTTAATCAGCTCGATTCTGGCGCTTATTACCAACTTTATTTTGAATTGGATCCTCATTTATGGCCGTTTCGGCATGCCGAAGATGGGAGCGGCCGGTGCAGCGGTGGGAACTCTTGTTTCCGGAATCGTGAATCTGATTGTACTGCTTACCTTCCTGCTGAGGGATAAGAATACGTTGGTTCTTAAGCTCAGGGAGATGTTTGCATGGGGAGACGGATTCCTGAAAATATATCTGAACAAATGCTTTCCGATCATTTGCAATGAGCTTTTCTACGGAATCGGACAGATGCTGATAAATGTTGTTATCGGAAGACAGAATGAATCGGCCATTGCCGCCATGGCGGCCTTCCGTGTGCTGGAGGGCTTTGTATTTGCCTTTTTCGGAGGCCTGGCGGATGCCAGCTCCGTGGTGGTGGGCAAGGAGGTCGGCGCAGGACATCATATGAAAGGCTATCAGTATGTTAAGGGCTTTGCGCTTCTCTGCCCGGCCATTACCTTCTGTATCTGTGCCATGGGCCTGACCTTTAATGCGCCCCTGCTTCGTCTTTTCGGCCTGGGGGCGGAAGCTATGTTTTATGGAAAATACATGATTATGATTTATCTGGCGGCGGGAACCATCCGTACCTGCAATTATATTATGAACAGCTGCTACCGCGCGGGCGGGGAATCCATTTTCGGAACCGTGCTGGAAATCGTATGTCTTTTTACCATCAGTGTGCCTGCGACATGGATTGCCGGCATGGTGCTGCATCTGCCTTTCCTGGCAGTGTTCGCTTTCCTGTATACGGATGAATTGATCCGGCTGGTATTTGAGGTTTATTATACCAGGACCGGTAAATGGGTTAAGCCGGTTACGGAGGAAGGAAAGGCTGCAGTACAGCAGTTCCGGGAAGAACTGGCGGAGAGCAGAGGGCTGAAAAAGGCGGTGGAAAACTGAGGCGGAAAACGGCCGGAGATAAAATAAAACTAATAAGATAACAGCGGTATGTCGGGAGAGTCTGACGTGCCGCTGTTTCTGTACTTGGGATAAATATAATATCATCGCTTAAATAGATATATAATGTATGATTCCGGATATCAGGTTGCTGTAATAAGGAAATGTTTCTGTTTTGAATTTTGGTTTTATATTCGCAATATTTAAACTTAGCTCCTGATTGTATTACAATATCTTTCGTCAGTTATATCATATATGCTGATATGATTCTCATGGATATATCTCTTTTGCCACATCCAGAACAAATCCCGCAGACGGTATAATTTTTCATTTTCCTTATTGCCATATATTTCTGCCAATTCATTGATAGAGGGAATTACCTTATAGTAATCATCATCTAGTTTTTCAACATATGCAATAATCTCGTCACAGCTCATGTTTTCAAATCGATCGATGTTATCTTTACGCAAGGTGACGGTGAGCGCTCTTTGCGTATATTCAGGCAAAACCCCTGATGACAGCCAGTCTTTTTGTGTTTTATAGCGGCTGATGTTGAACGTCTTCTTAATTTTATCCGATAATTTTTCATAATCCTGAACTGTAATACGGGCCTTTTCCATCAGGTAACCCCGTCCGCGGTAATCCGGCAGGAAGGAATATATCCGGCCTATGCCCGGTATACTTTCCAGAGTATCAAATAATTCATCCAACATGCTTAAGCTTTCCCTGCTTACAACCACCGTAGGGGAACAGTTTAGATCCAGGGCGGCGGCGCGTTTGGCAAGCAGAAGCATGAAATCATAATCACCTTCCCTTGCTGCAAAAGAATCATGATATTTGGGGTTACCAAAAAAGGTGGTATCAATATTCTCTATACCGGCAGACTTTATATTTTTAATGAATTGATCTGTTTCGGAAAGAGTTCTGATTTTTAATCCATTGCACTGAAGAAAATTTGCGCCTAAGAACCCGTTTTCTTTGTTAAAAGAGATATTATTCAATAATTGAGGATACTCGGCACAGTATGAAATGCAATAGAACGGCAATGGGGTTATGTTTTTATTTTTTGCCCAGACAATAAATCTTTCAGCTAATTTTTTTCCCCTGTAATAGTCAATACCTTCGGCTTCTTTACAGGATTGTAAAAGACAATACTTACAGGCACAGGAACAGGGAACGCAGGGATTATGTATCCCAATGGATATTGTTTTCATATTTACCTCATAAAAGCTATGAATCCGGCCGCATGTTCTTTTCTTGTTTCAATCAAATAATTATACTATACTTTCAGGGCCGTATCCATGCTGTTAAAGAATATTGCAACGAATTACATAGATGTTTGTATGAATTTTTAATTGATCTGGTTTTTCTATTAAACAAATTATGGAAAAGGTCTTCTCAAAAACGGTCAACGACTATATAATCGCATTAACCAGATCGGTTAATGGATTCCACACATTTAACAGCGGCATAGTTTCTGTAGATAGTCGTATAAGCTGTTTACAGGCTGCAAACGGACCGATGTCCACAAGGCCGGAATGACGGCATATAAGGAAAGGATATTCAATGAATCCCAAATTCTTTCAGTTACCTGAAGAAAAACAACAGCAGATTATCAACGCCGCCTACAAGGTATTTGCCGGGAATTCCTATAAGAAGGCGCCGATGTCTGAAATTGCTGACGAATGCGGCATATCCAAAGCGCTGCTGTTTCACTATTTTGAAAATAAAAAGGAACTGTATCTTTTCCTGTGGAAGCAGGCAGAAGAGCTGACCGGAAATGCTGTCCGGGAATTCGGAGTCATGGATACGACAGATTTTTTTGAAATACTGGAGAAAAACCTGCGGGTAAAATGTTCATTGACGAGAGTGTATCCTTATATTGGTGCCTTTTGTTTAAACGCCTATTATGAGCAGGAGGAAGAAATCAGAAAATGTATTCAGCCGGAATTTTCCCAGTTAAAACGAATTGGGGAAAAACATATTTTTGAACGGATGGACCTTTCTGTATTTCGGAAGGATGTGGATTTGGAGCTGATGTATCAGGAAATTTTGTGGACGACGGAAGGGTATCTATGCCGGAGATACCGCATGCAGGATGTTGATGCGGAAGAAATAGAAAAGGATTTTCTGAGACTTATAAAGCAGTGGAGAAGGATTTATTATAAGGCGCATTAATGGAATGCCTGCAATATTTCAGAGTAACGCAGAGTTATAATATTACCGGAAAAACATATAGGATCGATGGTGTGTCTGGAAAAAAAGAATTACGGGCCGCATAGGTTTTCGCTGCATGGGGAAGCGCCTGTAACACACAGATTGGAGCAAAAATGAAATTTCACGAGTTCGGAGACTGCGGGAATCCGCACATCATGCTGATTCATGGAGGTGGAAATTCCTGGTGGAATTATTTAAGGCAGGCCCGTGTCCTGTCTGAGAAATACCACGTCATTCTGCCGACGCTGGACGGGCATGGGGAAGAGTATCTGACCGAATATATTTCTACGGAGGATACGGCGGATAAGCTGATGGAATATATAGAAAAGAAGTGTGGCGGTCATCTTTTTGCGCTGGGAGGAGTGTCTTTGGGAGGACAGATCGTAATGGAGCTGTTGTCCCGGAAAAAGGATTTGGCCTCAAAGGCGGTGATTGACGGCAGTATCTGTTATCCACAGCCTGCTATGGCACGTTACTGCATAGCGATGGTCCGTTTATGCGGGAGGCTGATGTTCGGGAAAAACGCGTGCCGTTTCCAACTGGCAGTAATGAATCGTTTTTTCCCCTCATCCATGCGTTATCCGGAGGAAATAGCAGAATATTATCTGCGTGACATGCCGCGTCTTCGTAAAGAAACGCTGTATGCGGTATACCGTACATATATGATGCAGTATACGCTGAAGAAAAGCGTCCGCAGCACAAATGCGGAGGTAATGTACCTGTACGGAGAAAAGGAAATGAAATGTGTCCGGGAATCGGCCCGGATGTTTGGGGAGTTGGTGCCCCACTGCAGGATATATGAAGCAAAAGGATATAATCACGGATATTTATCCGTATATCTGCCGGAGGAATGGCTGAAGCTGATTCTGCCTTTTCTGGAAGAACGGTAAAAAAAGTGAGTATTACTACAGGAGAATTGTATGGAAACTGCAGGCTGCTGTTTTTTTGACTTATTCTTTACATTAATTAAACCGGAATACTGTCCTGATATGAGTGAGAACGAGGTGCTGGGTTTGAGCATTGTGGAATGGGAATCCTATGCAGAGGATAAAGTGCTGTACCTGGAACGGGCCGGCGGACTTGTCACGGAGGAAAGCAAAATCATAGAAGATATTACAAGGCTTCTCCCCATGCGGGTTAATCCTTTTCAGAAAAAAGAGCTGCTGCGTCAGAGGAAAGCGAGAATGCGGCATGCGCTTATGAATGTGGACGGAAGAATCCTGGAAATGCTGGAGCGGCTGAAGCTGTCAGGCTGGAAGCTTTGTCTTATCAGCAATGCAGATGTGATAGATTGTATGTACTGGAAAGAATCCCCGCTGTTTTCCTGTTTTGATAAGGCGCTTTTTTCCTGCCGCGAAAGGCTTTTGAAGCCGGATGTCAGAATCTATCAAAGGGCAATGCAATATATGAATTGTACCCCGGAACAGAGCATTTTCATCGGTGACGGCGGTTCCGATGAATTGCGAGGGGCTGAAAATGCAGGTATGAAAACGGTTTTTACTGAATATCTGGAACGCAAACCGGAGGAGCGGCGGCGGGAGCTTATGAAGGAGGCGGACTGGCATATTACAGATATCGCGGAGCTGCCAGGGATAGTGGGAGAAAAAATCTTTAGTCCTGGACCCGGCTTTGAACCTTGATTTCGTTCTCCAGAAACTCTTTGATAAAAGGATAGTTTTCCTCATTTAATGAAGGCATAAACGCCATAAACCGGCATTTCTGGTAATGGGTATCCTCCATATGGAAATCATAGCCCATCATACATTTCGGGTTGCAGTCGTCCGGATTTATGAGACGCTTGCAGGGAGATGCTTTTCTGATATCTTTTTTCATCTTTTCCGGGAGAGTTTCCAGAAAATTCTCATATACATTTAAGCCCTGGGGAAAAATTCTCATTTTTACGCCTGTTTTGCGGCATACGAAGGTAGCCAGAGTTTTCTTTGTCTGCGGCAGGATATAGGAAACAGTAAAGCCGCTTTTTGCTGTTTTGATTTCACATTTGCAGCCCTGCGCCAGAAGAAAATCGTTGATTTCGGAAGCGAGAGGTTTGCTGTTGTCATCTATGGTTTCAAGGAATGCGGGAAATTGATTATCGGCCATTTTGAATACTCCTTTTTGGTATGGGATGCTGTGGGTACTGCTATCAGTTTAATGACCTTTACTGTGTCAATCCTCTCAATTCCTGCACAAAAAAGAGAGTTTGCCGCAATTTTGTTTTTGAATCCCAGGAGGAAGGAAAATGATTCGATTTGCTGTTTTTACTGACCTGCACTATGACCACATTCCGGACGGAGACAGAAGAATAAAGGAGTTTCTGGAAACAGTCAGGCTGAAAAATCCTGATTTTATCCTGTCTCTGGGTGATTTGTGTTATCCGGCCGCTGAAAACAGAAAAGTTATTGACGCCCTGGAACAATTCGGCGTACCGGTGTATCATACAATCGGCAATCATGATACGGATCGGTATTCGCTTGAAGAAGTGATGGATTTTCTAAAAATAGAGTCATCCTATTATTCCTTCCTAATTGACGATGTTAAATTTATCGTCCTCAATACCTGCTATATCCGGGATGGGCAAAAATGCGTTCCCTTCCTGAAGCGTAATTATGATAAGACAAAACAGGCTTATCCCTGGCTTCCGCAGGTGGAAGCGGACTGGCTTTTGCAGGAACTGGAATCGGAAGACTGCTATTATGTTGTGTTTTCCCACCACAGCCTGGCAAATGATTTTAGAGACAGGGGAATCGCAAACAGAGAAGCAGTCAGGGCGCTGCTTGAAAACCGAAAGGTTCTTTTCTGCATGAACGGCCATGATCATGGGGATGGCTGCACTATAATAAATGGAATTCCATATATTACACTCAACTCCATGTCGTATATCTGGCACGGTATGAAGGAACTGTACGCCTACGATGCAAAGACGCATGAAAAATACCCTTCTCTCAAGAATATGATTTTATATCAGGAGCCGCTCCATGCGTTCGTTGAAATAAGTGATAAAGAGGCGCGTATAACGGGTATGGATGGCCATTATCACACAATTACCCCGGAAGATGCGGAAATAGGCAGGACATGGAACGGTGTTTCCATTGAACCAAAGGTCTTATCTCGGACTGTGAAGTTACCCAGATAAAAGGAGAGGAAATATTTATGAATGGATTTCTGCTGCTAATCCCTTTTTTACTGATAAGGTTTGGCGTCCTTTCACATTTGGACAGGGCTGCGGTAAAACGTGCGGCTTTTTTCGCACCGATGGCCGGAAAGGAAATTGCGGCATATTGGATATACCAGCTTTCCAATGCCGCAATTTTTATCGTTCTGTTTTTTCTTAAAGTGCCAATTGATTTTTCCTTGCAATTTTGGTGGGGGACGCTGTTCTATCTTTTGGGATTGGTTCTGTGCACTGCATCAGTGATAGATTTTGCAGCCCCATCCGGTGAAGACCTGAACCAAAACGGACTTTACCGGTTCTCACGTAATCCCATGTATTTATCATATTTTTTACTGTTTATGGGCTGTGCCCTGCTCACGCATTCTGTGCTGCTTGGCGGAATCGTTATCATATTCCAGCTGTCTTCCCACTGGATTATTCTTTCAGAAGAACGGTGGTGCATTGGCAAATTCGGGGATGCCTACAGGCAGTATATGAAAAGGGTAAGGCGGTATATATAGGTACTTTTTCAGTTCCGGGGGCGCTCAGGATGTTAAGACCAGGGCGTCTTTTCCTTACATTTCCTGTTATTTTTCCATAATCATTCCTGATTATCAGTCCTCAGGTACCCTGGAAAAGTTCAAGGAAGAAACACCAAATACAATGGGGAACGATGTTGATGTTGCAGGGTATTAGATTTTTATAAATTCCTGCGGAACTTAATGACAGCCATGCCGCCGGATTCGCAGTTTTTCAGTTCCAGCTGTCCACTGTGCGTTGTAAGCACCTGCGCTGCGAACCAAAGCCCGAGTCCATTGTGTCCGTCAGAACTCCGCGCCGTATCATCACGCCACAGGCGTTCTGTCGCATGGTGCAGCGCGGCCCTGCTGAAGCCGGGACCTTCGTCACGCACGGTAATTTGCCAGCCGTTTGCCAGCATGCATCCTTCCAGATATACGCTGCCGCCTTCCGGCGTATGCTCGATGGCATTCTGCACCACATTGCCGAGAGCGCGAAGCAAATGGTCTTTTTGTATTCGGGCGGAACCTTCCAGGCTGTTTTGGCTGTGCAGAAAAACCCCGCTGGCTTGTGCAAGGGCATTTGCGCTCAGGCAAAGCTCGTCAAACATGGCAGGCAGGGCGGTATTTTCAAACGTTTCGTCCGTACCGGATGAGGTTTCCAGAAGGCTGGCAACATAACGTTTTGCACGGTCGCTGTTTGATACGATGGTTTTCACCATTCTATGGCAGTTTTCAGGCAAATTTTCATCCAGCAGAAGCTCCGCGTTTCCCCCTATCAGTGTGAGCGGAGTTTTCAGATCGTGGGCGAGTGCGGCTATTTCCGCCTCACGTTCCTGTTGGGCCGCCCATTGGGAGGACAGGGAGCTGTATAATGCTTCCCGCATATGTTCCATGGCGTCCAGCGCCTGATCATATTCTCGTATGCCCGCATGAGGGACTGTAAAATCCAGCTCCTGTGCGCCTACCCTATCACTCACTTCACCGAACAGCCTGAGCCTGGCGGCAAGGCGCCGGCGGAGCCGCAGGGTGTTAAAAATCAGGCAGAACACCCACCCCGCGCCCAGCCACAGGTATTCAAAAGGAGGAAGCAGATTGCGCAGGATTGGATTTACAAATTCCGACCTGAAATACCATTGAATAATAACTGTACTCCCGTCCGCGTAGGTGCGACGCGAAACATGGACGTCGTCAGGAGCCTGCAGAAAAAATTCTCTCAGAGTCTCCAGCTTCTTTCCTTCCACATTGCTTTCCAACACGTTACCTTCCGGGGCAAACAAAGCGTATTCGGGCAGAAAATCCGCACCCGGGGAAATAAAGTTTTTTGTGTCTTCGGCCAGAATCCGCTCCGTCTGTTGATTGGAGACGTAGCCCTGGTAAATAATACCGGCGGTTCGAAGCTGCGTAAAGCAAAGCATCCATACCAGGCCGCACAGCAGCATGCAGCCGAGCATAACGACGGCAAAGCGCAGAAGAACGAAGGTAAGACTTACAGAACGCTGTTTTTTTGCCATTTATACCCCACCCCCCAGACTGTCTCAACAGGGCTTAATCCTTCGGCCTTCAGCTTGGCGCGGATATTTTTGACATGCTCCGCAATAGCCGAAGGATCGCCCCCGGCGTCAAAGCCGAAAACTGCATCATATAATTGTTCTTTGGTAAAAACCTGTCCCGCGTGCAGGGCAAGGTGTTCACAAATCGCATATTCGCCCCTGGTAAGGGGCAGTGTGCGTTCTCCGGCAAAAGCCTCTTTTGCCTGCATGTCAAAACGTACGCCGCCCCGGTTCATGGTACGGACCGGACTGCGCGCCTCGCGCCGCAGATGGGCGTTTACCCGCGCGCGCAGTTCCGCGATACTGAAGGGCTTCTTAATATAATCATCGGCGCCCAGGCCAAAGCCCTGCACAAGGGCAGCATCTTCCGCCCTGGCTGTTAAGAACAGGATGGGGCAATCCACCTCATCACGGATACGGCCGCAAAGGGAAAAGCCATCCTCGCCGGGCATCATCACATCAAGCAGCAGCAAATCATACGCCTGCCACCGCTCGGCCTGTCCCGCCGCCGCATCCGGCTCAATATCCACCCGATGCCCGTCCTTCTCCAGGGCA
>OBZG01000759.1_pt1 | contig 17897 bp, 7 predicted proteins | sample 1550701 | NCBI WGS metagenome assembly OBZG01 (sample SAMEA2580229, study PRJEB22360) | human gut metagenome | biome: human gut; feature: human-associated habitat; material: faeces | place: Denmark | collected 2008/2010
GCCGCGGCTGCGGCCTCGGCCGCCAACGCCGCCCAGCCTTCGGCCCACCAGCCGCTGCGCACCGCTGTGGTCAAGGCCGCCGAACTGGCCCGCGCCGCCGAAGAGCGCGCCCGCGACAAGCAGCACGCCAAAGGCAAGAAAACCGCGCGCGAACGCCTCGACCTGCTCTTCGACACCGGCACGTTCGAGGAGATCGGCCGCTTCCAGGGCGGCAATATCGCCGGCGGCAACGCCGGTGCGGCCGTCATCACCGGCTTCGGCCAGGTCTACGGCCGCAAAGTGGCCGTCTACGCCCAGGACTTCTCCGTCAAGGGCGGCACCCTCGGCACCGCCGAAGGCGAGAAGATCTGCCGACTGATGGACATGGCCATCGACCTCAAAGTGCCGATCGTGGCCATCGTGGACTCCGGCGGCGCCCGCATCCAGGAGGGCGTGGCCGCCCTGACCCAGTACGGTCGCATCTTCCGCAAGACTTGCGAGGCCAGCGGCTTCGTGCCCCAACTGAGCCTGATTCTCGGCCCCTGCGCCGGCGGTGCCGTCTACTGCCCGGCCCTGACGGACCTCATCATCATGACCCGTGAGAACTCGAACATGTTCGTCACCGGACCGGACGTGGTCAAGGCCTCGACCGGCGAGACCATCTCCATGGCCGACCTCGGCGGCGGCGAAGTGCACAACCGGGTGTCCGGCGTGGCCCACTACCTCGGCGAGGACGAATCCGACGCCATCGACTATGCGCGCACCGTGCTCGCCTACCTGCCGTCCAACAGCGAAAGCAAGCCGCCGGTCTACGCATACGCCGTCACCCGCGCCGAACGCGAGACCGCCAAGCGACTTGCCACCATCGTGCCCACCAACGAACGTCAGCCTTACGACATGCTCGAAGTGATTCGTTGCATCGTCGATTACGGCGAATTCGTGCAGGTGCAGGAACTGTTCGGCGCCTCCGCGCTCGTCGGCTTCGCCTGCATCGACGGCAAGCCGGTTGGCATCGTGGCGAACCAGCCGAACGTGCTCGCCGGCATCCTGGACGTCGACTCGTCCGAGAAAGTCGCCCGATTCGTACGCCTGTGCGACGCGTTCAACCTGCCCGTGGTCACCCTCGTGGATGTGCCCGGCTACAAGCCCGGCTCCGACCAGGAACACGCCGGCATCATCCGCCGCGGCGCCAAGGTGATCTACGCCTACGCCAACGCACAGGTACCGATGGTGACCGTGGTGTTGCGCAAGGCGTTCGGCGGCGCGTACATCGTGATGGGATCCAAGGCCATCGGCGCGGACCTGAACTTCGCGTGGCCCTCCTCCCAGATCGCGGTGCTCGGCGCGGCCGGCGCGGTGAACATCATCCACCGCCACGACCTGGCCAAGGCCAAGGCCTCCGGACAGGACGTCGATGCGCTGCGGGCCAAGTACATCAAGGAGTACGAGACCAGCACCGTCAACGCGAACCTGTCACTGGAAATCGGGCAGATCGACGGCATGATCGACCCCGAACAGACCCGTGAGGTGATTGTCGAATCGCTGGCCACGCTCGCCACCAAGCGGCGCGTCAAGCGCACCACCAAACACCACGGCAACCAGCCCCTCTGATTTTTGAAGACGTCAACCAAACACAAGTAAGGAAAGCAATGACCACCTTCTTCCTCAATCGCCTAGCCACCGAGCCCCATGCGCTCGCCTTCGCCGGCCAGTCCACCCCGTGGCCGGTAGCCCTGGCAGACCAGACCACCGATCCCAGCCTTGACGAGGCCCTGCGCGGCCACGTCGCCGCAGCCGGCCGACTGCTCACCCCGGTCGCCGCCGACCTGCTGGCCACCACCGGCCGTCCGGTCGACCTGTTCGGCTTCGCCCCGAACCCGGCACGCCTCGGCGCCGCAGCCGACGCCACCGCGTCCGTGGAAGGCGTGGCGCCGGCCCCGCCCCGCGCCCTGTGGGCGCGGGAACACCTCGGCTACAGCGTGGCCCAGGCCAAGCCGCTCGCCGTGCTCGGCCACTCCCAGGGCGTGCTCGCCGTGCACATGACCCGCGCCATCGAGGCCGCCGGCTCCATCGAGGCCGCCGGCAAGACCCTCAACGAGATTCTGGCCGTGGCCGCCCTGATCGGCGCCGCCGGAACCCGCCGCGTGCGCGAACTGGGCCTGAACCCCAAGTATGGCGAAGCCAGCCCGATGCTCTCCGTCAAGGGCGCCACCCGCGCCCAGGTCGAGGCTCTGGTGGCCCGCGTCAACAACGCTCGCGGCCCGATCTCCATCGCCGTCACCAACTCCGACAACCACCACGTGCTGTCCGGCTACCCGGAAGACCTGGCCGCTTTCGCCCTCGAAGCCGAGCGCGAACACCAGCATCAGGCCAAGCTGCGCGAGCAGAAGCTCCACGGCGGCACCGTGTTCAACCCGACCCTCGAATACCTTGAGGTCACCCTGCCCTTCCACTCGCCGCTCATGGCCGACGCCGTCGAACAGACCGTGGCCTGGGCCGGCGCCTGCGGCTTCGACCAGAAGCGCACCCGTGCACTCGCCGAGGAAGTGCTCCTGAACCACGTGGACTGGAACGCCCGCGTCAAGGCGCTGTTCGACGACGCCGACCCGTCCAAGCTGTGGATCGTGGACCTCGGCCCCGGCAACACGCTCGGCAAGCTGATCGGCAACGTGGTGCAGGGCACCGGCATCGGCGTGGTCGAAGCCACCACGCTGGCCGAGCGCTCCACGCTCTCCATGCTGGAAAGCGAGCCTGAGCGCACCCAGAACTGGAAGGCGTTCGCCCCGCGCGTCATCAACACCCCGGCCGGCGCCAAGCTGGTCACCAAGTTCTCCAAGCTCACCGGCAAGCCGCCGGTGCTGCTGCCCGGCATGACCCCCACCACCGTGGAACCGGAAATCGTGGCCGCAGCGGCCAACGCCGGCTACTGGGCCGAGCTCGCCGGCGGCGGCCAGGTGACCGCCGAAGTATTCGACCGCCACATCGCTGCCCTCGAAGACGAGCTGGAGGAAGGCCGCACGGTCGAATTCAACGCGATGTTCATGGACCGTTACCTGTGGAACCTGCAGTTCGGCTCCTCCCGCATCGTGCCCAAGAAGCGCACATCCGGCGCGCCGATCGACGGCGTGGTCGTCTCCGCCGGCATCCCTGAGCTGGACGAAGCCGTGGAGCTCATCAAGAACCTGCAGGCTGACGGCCTGCCGTACGTGAGCTTCAAGCCCGGCACCGTTGACCAGATTCGCCAGGTTGTGCGTATCGCCAAGGCCGTGGCCCCCACCACCATCATGGTTCAGGTTGAGGGCGGTGAAGCCGGCGGCCACCACAGCTGGGAAGCGCTGGATGACCTGCTTGCCGCCACCTACGCCGAAGTGCGCGCCTGCGACAACCTCGTGCTGGTCGCCGGCGGCGGCATCGGCACCCCTGAACGCGCTGCCGACTACATTTCCGGCCAGTGGGCCCACGCCTACGGCCTGCCCGACATGCCGGTCGACGGTGTGCTTATCGGTACCGCCGCGATGACCGCCAAGGAGGCTCACACCAGCCCCGAAGTCAAGCAGCTGCTCGTCAAGACGCCCGGCATTCCGGCCGACGCCAAGTCCGACGACGTGTTCGCCCCGCAGGCCGCCCACTGGGTGCCGTCCGGCAAGTCCGTCGGCGGCATGTCCTCCGGCCTGAGCCACCTGCACGCCGACATTTACGAGCTCGAGAACGACTCCGCCGAATGCGGCCGTCTGCTCGTGCGCGTCATGAAGCACCCCGAAGAGCTCGACTCCCGCCGCAAGGAAATCATCGAAGCCCTGAACAAGACCGCCAAGCCTTACTTCGGAGACCTGGCCTCCATGACCTACCTTGAGTGGGCGCGGCGCTTCGCCGAACTCGCCTTCCCGTGGGCCGACCCGACTTACGCCGACCGCTTCCAGCACCTGCTGCAGCGCATCGAAGCCCGTGTGAACGACACGGACTCCGGCGAATTCACCTCCAAGCTGTTCGCCGCTGATGGCGTTTCTGCTGAAGAGGCAGCTGCCGCTGACCTGCTGACCCACGACGACATTCTCGCCGATCCGGCCCCCGCACTCGAAAAGCTCGCACTGGCCTACCCGCAGACCGCCGAACTTAAGGTGGTTCCGGCCGACGTGGCTTGGTTCCCGGTGCTCGTGCGCGAATACCCCAAGCCCATGCCGTTCGTGCCCGTCATCGACAACGACCTGCTGCGTTGGTGGGGTCAGGACCAGCTCTGGCAGTCCGAAGACCAGCGCTACTCCGCCGATTCCGTGCGTGCCATCCCCGGCCCGATCTCCGTGGCCGGCATCACCACCATCGACGAGCCGATCGCCGACATCCTCGGCCGCTTCGAAACCGCCGCCATCAAGCGCGTGCAGGACGAACAGCAGGCCGCCGATGCCGCTGAGAACGACGATTTCGCCGCACTCGGCGAGGCCACCAGCGCCGAGGACTTCATCCGCAAGTCCCCGAACATCTCCTGGGTCGGCCACATCACCGACAACCCCGCCTACGGCACCGCCCTGGGCGACCAGTACTACGAGATCCGCGCGTTTGACGCCGCGGCCGGCAAGTACGATCTGGACATCCACCTCGACACCTACTGGGACAACGACCCGGACGGCGGCACCTCCAAGCACGCCGTGCGCGATATCGTCATCCCGCTCATCGTGGAAGGCACCGAGCCCGGCCGTGTGCCGGTCGTGGACCGCGAACGCCTGATTCCGGACGTCTACGCGATGCTCGCCGCCACCGCAGGCATCGGCAACACCGCCATCACCGGCGACAAGCTCACCGAGATGCCGCAGCTTGACGGCAAGACCTCTGACGAGCGTCCGTTTGCTACCGCCACCGCCGCCTACACCCTCTCCGCCAACCTCGGCTTCGACCACGAAGCGGCCACCGGCGCCGCTCTGCCGACGACCCTGCAGCCCAGCCGCATCGCTCCCGATGCGCTGGTCGGCCCGGCCTGGCCGGCGATTTACACGGCGCTCGGCTCCGTGTACGTCAAGGGCTACCCGGTGATTGAAGGCCTGCTCAACGCCGTCCACCTCGACCACCTCATCGAACTTGAGGTGAACGAGGAGGACCTGCTTAAGCACACCGGTGAAACCATCACCCTGAAGTCTTGGGCTGAGGATTACTTCGAGTCCGCCTCCGGCCGCGTGGTCACCATCCACGTGACCCACACCGCTGCCGACGGCACGCTGCTTGCCCGCGAAACCGAGCGTTTCGCGATCCGCGGCCGCGTCTACTCCGATGCTTTGCCGGCAGACGCCCCCGAGTTCGGCGACGCCGAGCACGAGGAGATCGCGCCCACGCCGCGCCGTCTGCTGCGCCGCGTGAAGGTCGTCGCCCCACACGACATGACCGCCTTCGCCCGCACTTCCGGCGACTTCAACCCGATCCACACCTCCACTCGTGGCGCTCGCATCTCCGGTTTGGCCGCTCCGCTTGTGCACGGCATGTGGCTGTCCGCCACCGCCCAGCACGCCGTGCAGGCGCTGGACGAGAAGGATGCCCACTACGAGATTGCCGGCTGGACCTACAACATGTACGGCATGGTTCAGCTTGACGACACCGTCGAAATCTCCGTCGAGCGCGTCGGCAAGGTGCGCCACGGCGGCATGACCCTCGAAGTCACCTGCCGTATCGACGGCCAGCTCGTCTCCCGCGGCACCGCACTGGTCCGCGCACCGCGCGCCGCCTTCGTCTACCCCGGCCAGGGCATCCAGAAGCAGGGCATGGTTCTGGACGAGCGTGCCAAGTCCGCCGCCGCCCGCGACGTGTGGGAGCGCGCCGACAAGCTCACCCGCTCCAAGCTCGGCTTCTCGATCCTGGGCCTCGTGCGCGATAACCCGAAGGAGCTCACCGCCAACGGCGTGACCTACCGTCACCCCGAAGGCCTGCTCAACCTGACGCAGTTCACGCAGGTGGCGCTCGCGACGGTTGCTTTTGCCCAGACCGCCCGTCTGCGCGAAGCCGGCGCCGATATCTGGCCTGCATACTTCGCTGGCCACTCGCTCGGCGAATACAACGCGTTGTCCGCGTTCGCCGACGTGATTCCGCTGGAAACCGTGCTGGAGCTCGTGTTCCACCGTGGTTCCACCATGCACCACCTCATCGAGCGTGACGCACAGGGTCGCTCCAACTACCGCATGGGTGCCCTGCGCCCGAACCAGTTCGGTGTGGACGACGTGCACGTCAAGGAATACGTGGAATCCGTGGCCAAGGCGTCCGGCGAATTCCTGGAGATCGTGAACTACAACCTCGCCGGCCAGCAGTACGCCATCGCCGGTACGATCGCCGGACTCAAGGCCCTGAAGGCCGATTCCGCCCGCCGCGTGGCCGCATTCGGTGGCAAGCCCGCGTTCATGCTGGTGCCCGGCATCGATGTGCCGTTCCACTCCACACTGCTGCGCAAGGGCGTGCCGGAATTCCGCGACAAGCTCGACGCGCTGCTTCCCGCTTACATCGACTACCGTGGCCGTCTGGTGGACCGCTACATCCCGAACCTGGTGGCCACCCCGTTCGAGATGACCAAGGAATTCGCCGCCAAGATCCTCGAAGTCGTGCCGTCCGAGCGTATCAAGGCCGCGCTCGACGACCCGGCCGTGTGGGATTCCTACGCCGATGACGACCAGAAGCTCGGCCGTCTGCTCTTGACCGAACTGCTCTCCTGGCAGTTCGCCTCCCCGGTGCGTTGGATTGAAACCCAGGCGCTGCTCTTCGGTCAGCGCGAACAGGGCGGCCTCGGCGTGGAAGAATACGTCGAAGTCGGCCTCGGCAACGCCCCGACCCTGGCCAACCTCGGTGCCAAGACCCTGCATCTGCCCGAGTTCGCCGGCAACGATACGGTCGTCTACAACGTCGGCCGCGATGAAGGCCGCGTCTACATGACCGACACCGATTCGCTGGTTCCCGACGATGAGCCGGAAGAGGCTGCGGCCTCGGCCCCGGTCGAAACCGCTCCTGCCGGTGGTTCCGCCGTTGCCAAGCTCGGTTCCGGTGCCGCTCCGGCAAATGCCGTGACTGAGGCTGCTCAGACAACGGATGGCTCCGTCGCCGGACAGTCCACTGGACTGTCCGACTCCTCGCGCGGCCTGCAATCAGGGCAGGCCGCGGCTGGCTAGTTCGGGGGTGCCGCCGTCGCCGACCTGCCCTTCAAGGCTTCCGATGCCATCGGCGTGCTCATGGCCTACTCCGCCAAGGTGCGTCTCGACCAGATCGGCAGCAACGACACCACCGACACCCTGACCAACGGTGTCTCTTCTCGCCGCAACCAGCTGCTCATGGACATCAGCTCCGAGCTGGGAGTCGCCAGCGTGGACGGTGCTGCTGAAGCGACGCTCGACAAGCTCGCCCAAATCGTCAACAAGGCCGCCCCGAACTACAAGCCGTTCGGTGCCGTGCTCTCCGAGGCGCTGCGCGACCGCCTGCGCTCGCTGTTCGGTGCCGCCGGCGTCAAGCAGCAGTACATCCGCGACCGCGTGACCAACGTATGGCAGCTCGGTGAAGGTTGGGTGGCCAGCGTGCTCGCCACACTGCTGCTCGACACTCGCGAGGGTGCCAGCTCCCGTGGCGGCGACCTGGCTAAGCTGCCCACCGCCGCCGTGCAGAACAAGCCGGAAGCCGACAAGCTGATTGATGCGGCCGTTGAGGTCGTCGCCCAGCTCAAGGGTGTTGCCGTGGCCCTGCCGTCCGCCGGTGGTGCCGCTGGTGGCGCTGTGGTCGATTCCGCCGCGCTCGACGCCTTCGCCGAGAAGGTCACCGGTTCCAACGGCGTGCTCGCCGCCACCGCCCGCTTCGTGCTGAACGAGCTCGGCGTGGCCGCTCCGGCTCCGGAAGAATCCGAGGACGAGAACGCCGCCGTCGTGGCCGCGGTTGAAGCCGAACTTGGCTCCGACTGGCCCAAGCAGGTCGCTCCGCGCTTCGACGCCAACAAGGCCATCCTCTTCGATGATCGGTGGGCTTCCGCCCGCGAAGACCTCGCCCGCGCCTACTACGACAACGATCCCGCCGCCCTGAACGGCAGCTTCATCGGCCTTGGCAAGACCATCGCCGCCGAAGCCCAGTGGTTCGCCAACGAGTCGGAGAGTGAAGAACTCAAGGCCGCCTTCCAGAAGGCCGGCTCCGAGGCCCTCGAACAGGTTGCGTCCAACAAGAACGCCTCCCGTTACGCGAATGATATCGCCATCGTCACCGGCGTGAGCCCGAACTCGATTGCCGCTCAGGTGGTCGAAGGCCTGCTCGCAGGCGGTGCCACTGTGGTGGCCACCTCGCACAGCTTCAAGCCGTCCATTAAGGCTTGGGCTAAGCAGGCCTACCGCGAGCACGCTACCGGCAACGCCAAGCTGTGGCTGGTTCCGGCCAACCTCTCCAGCTACCGCGACGTCGACGCACTGGTCGACTGGGTGGGCCACGAGCAGAAGAAGACCTCCGGTGCTACCACCACGATTCTGAAGCCTGCGTGGGAGCCGACCCTGTTCTTCCCGTTCGCCGCTCCGCCGGTCCATGGCACGCTCGCCGACTCCGGCGACCTGTTCGAATCGCAGGCCCGACTGATGCTGTGGGGCGTGGAACGCGCCATCGCCGGCTTCAGCCACATCGGTGCCGACACCAACGTGCAGCACAAGCTCCACGTGGTGCTGCCCGGTTCCCCGAACCGCGGCGTATTCGGCGGCGACGGTGCCTACGGCGAAGTCAAGAGCGCCTTTGACGCCATCGTCAACCGTGCCCGCGCTGAAAAGGTGTGGTCGAGCCGCGTCACCTTCGCTCACCCGAAGATCGGCTGGGTGCGTGGCACCGGCCTGATGGGCGGTAACGACCCGCTGGTCGCCGTCGTTGAGCGTCACGGCATCCGCACCTACTCCACCGCACAGATTGCGGCCAAGCTGCTCGACCTGTGCACTGCCGAATCGCGCGAGCAGGCCCTCAAGGCCCCGCTCGATGTGGACCTGACCGGTGGCCTCGGTTCCGAGCCCATCGACATCAAGGCCCTGCGTGCGGAGGCCATGGCCGACGCCGAGAAGGAAGCTGCTGCGGCCTCGTCTCAGGAAACGGATGGCTCCGTCGCCGGAAAGTCCACTGGACTGTCCGACTCCTCGCGTGGGCAGCAAATCAAGGCGCTGCCCACCCCGATCGTCACCAAGCAGGCTTCGGTCGACCTCAACGACTGGACCAACGTCACCGCCAAGCCGGAAGACGAAATCGTCATCGTTTCCGTCGGTGAGCTGGGCCCGTGGGGCTCCGGTCGTACGCGCGCCCAGGCCGAGCTCGGCATCCACTCGGACGGCACCGTCGACCTGAGCGCCGGAGCAGTGCTCGAACTTGCGTGGAACATGGGTCTGCTGACTTGGGCCGACAGCCCGAAGCCCGGCTGGTACGACACCGACGGCAACCTCGTGCCCGAAGAGGACATCGCCGAGCGCTACCACGACGAGGTCGTGGCCCGCTCCGGCATCCGCCCGTTCGAGGAAGGCATGGGCAACGACTACAAGGACGGTGCTGACGAAGAGGAAGCCGAGGTCTTCCTCGACCACGACGTCACCTTCTCTGTGCCCACCCGCGAAGTCGCCGCCGAATACGTCAAGTTGGACGAGGCTCACACCACCATCGCCCCGGATGAGGAATCCGGCGAATGGAACGTGACCCGCCACGCCGGCTCGATGATCCGCGTGCCGCGCCGCGCCACCATGACCCGCACAGTCGGCGGCCAGTTCCCGAAGGGCTTCGACCCGACCCGATGGGGCATTCCCGCCTCGATGGTCGGCGACGTCGACAAGATCGCCCTGTGGAACATCGTCACCACTGTGGACGCCTACCTGGGCGCCGGCTTCACCCCGGCCGAAATCCTCGAGTCCATCCACCCCTCGCTGGTGGCTTCGACCCAGGGCACCGGCTTCGGTGGCATGATGTCGATGCGCAAGCTGTACCTCGACCGCTTCCTCAACCACGAGATCCCGACCGACATCCTGCAGGAAGCCCTGCCGAACGTGGTCGCGGCTCACGTGATGCAGTCCTACATCGGCGGCTACGGCAACATGATTCAGCCGGTCTCCGCCTGCGCCACCGCAGCCGTCTCCCTTGAAGAGGGCGTCGACAAGATCGCCCTCGGCAAGGCCGACTTCGTGGTCACCGGTGCGATCGACGACATCGGCGTGGAATCCGTGATCGGTTTCGGCAACATGAACGCCACCGCCAACTCGGAGGAAATGTACGGCAAGGGTATCGACGCGCGCTTCTTCAGCCGCGCGAACGATCGTCGCCGTGGCGGCTTCCTGGAATCCCAGGGCGGCGGCACGATCCTCGTGACCCGCGGTGACATCGCCGAAAAGCTCGGCCTGCCGGTTGCGGCCGTGGTCGGCTTCATCCACTCCTACGCGGATGGCGCTCACACCTCGATCCCGGCTCCGGGCCTCGGTGCCCTGGCTGCCGGCCTCGGTGGCAAGGACTCCAAGCTCGTGCACGACCTGGCTAAGCTCGGCGTCTCAGCCGACGACATCGCCGTGGTCTCCAAGCACGACACGTCCACCAACGCCAACGACCCGAACGAATCCGAGCTGCACAACACGCTGGCCCACGCCATCGGCCGCACCGACGGCAACCCGCTGTTCGTGATCTCGCAGAAGACGCTTACCGGCCACGCCAAGGGTGGTGCCTGCATCTTCCAGGTCAACGGTCTGACGCAGCTGTTCAAGTCCGGCGTGATTCCGGCGAACGCGGCGCTCGACTGCGTGGATCCGAAGCTCCAGCGCGACGACCACATGGTCTGGGTTAGGAAGCCCCTGCGCATCGGCGGTGGTGAGGACGAGTTCGGTCGCGAGACCGCTGGTCGCCCGGTCAAGGCCGGTCTGGCCACCTCGCTCGGCTTCGGACATGTTTCCGGCTTCGTGGCCCTGGTTCACCCCGGTGCCTTCGAGGCGGCCGTGGCCAAGGCCGATGGTGAGGCCGCACTGGAAGCTTGGCGTGAGCGTGCCAACGCCCGCCTGGCTGCCGGCCAGCGTCACCTTGAGGAAGGCATGATGGGTCGCGCCGCGCTCTACGAGCCGATCGACAACCGTCGCTTCCGCGAGGATCACCGTGGCTACGACCACCACGAGGTCGAAAAGGCGATGCTCCTCAACCCGGACGCCCGCCTCGGTGCCGACGGCTACTACGAGGCCTGATATTCTCTGGCTCCCCTCGGTTGATGGGAGCCAGTAGCGCACCGGATCTCGGCTCCCCTCTTTGAGGGGAGCTCCCGCGAAGCGGGTGAGGGCGTTGGCACGGCGGCGGGGGGGGTGGGGGGTGGCCGTTTCCCCTGGAGCTTTCTCGCTGGCACAAACTCAGTGAGAGAAATATGCAGAACATACGAAAGCCCCTCCCTCGGAGTGGGCTTTCTGCGTTTCAAGGGGCTGATTTGGCATTCGCCGGAGGTCTACTTCCGTTTCAAGGGGCTGTTACCCAAGTAGACAAGGCGTAAAAACGGCGGAATGGCGTTGGCGTTATGCTGCGGATACTCGTGGTATGGAGGATGACCAGCCCCTTGAAACGGAAGTAGACCTCCGGAACGGTCAAAATCCGCCCCTCGAAACGGAGATAGACCTTCGGGGCGGGGCGCGGATGTTTTTTTGGACGGCTAGGCAGCCAGCCCAAGATGTTTGCGGTATTGCGCGAGGTCATCCAGCATAGTGAATCTTTTCCCCCTGAAATGGAAATCAGGCCCCAATTCTGATGAGGTGTAGAGATTACGCGCGAAGCGGTACACAATAGGAAGCATGAATACTTGTGGTTTGGGGCATGACGTGGTGGATGTGGCCGCATTCGCCGAACAGTTGGCGGAGCCGGGGTCTCGCATGCGTGCGCTGTTCTCCGTGCGTGAGGTGCGGCAGGCATCCGACCGCGCGCGCCAGAAGAATGACGGGGAGGCCGTCCATCTGGCCGCCAAATGGGCGGGCAAGGAGGCGTTCCTCAAAGCCTGGTGCGATTATCTTGGCGATGCCCCCTATCCGTTCACGCTTGATAATTTCCCGTGGCCTGAAATCGAGATCTTGGACGATTCCCGTGGTGTGCCGCATGTGTCTCTGGGTAAGGGGGCGGCGTCAGTCTTCCAAACTGATTACGCGAATTCGGCTGCCGGCGCTCGCTATTCCTCTGCTTATTCCTCTGCTTCCGATAACGGGCCTTATGCAGTGATGCAGGAGCGGCGGAATGCGCGTTCGGCGCAGCGCTCGACTATCGGTGCGGGGTCGATGCCGCATATCCATATTTCCCTGAGCCACGATGGTTCGATTGCCTCCGCGGTGGTGACGATTTCTGTGGAATAGCGCCCGAGGCCCCCGAGTGCTACATGCTGTACAACGTCTCCATCATGGTTAACCTGTGGGGCGCGCTCACCAGCCGCGACGTGCGCCTGCTCAAGAACCAGATCGACAAGCTCGACTCGCTGCCCGAAAACTGCTGGTTCGTGATTCTGAATGCGATGGGCGCCGACCTCCAACCATACGAGTCCCAGCTCATCCATTTGTGATTTCGACGGTTTCCAGCTCCCCTCTTTGAGGGGAGCTGTCGCCGTAGGCGACTGAGGGGAGTCCTCGGCAAAGCCGCAATCCATCAACTAGATTTGCTGGTCCTGCTGCAGCCACACGCGTTTGCCATCCCCGAAGAAATATGTATAATAACTCAAGTCGCCAAAAGCGACGCTTAACGCGGATGTAGCTCAATGGTAGAGCCTCAGTCTTCCAAACTGATTACGCGGGTTCGATTCCCGTCATCCGCTCCACTATATAGGTTTGTGGCTAGGGTACTACCCACAACATTGCCCGTAACACCACCGCCCGCAACAGAACACGGCCTTGGTGAGTCGTATGTTTGCGTTCACAGAAATTGCATGTAGTATGTCTCCGTGTATGCGTAGCGGTATGTGATACTGCACACATGCGGAGCAGTGGCATACTGACGGTCGTCAGTAACTCCGGCCCCCGCGCAGCGGCGGCAAATCCGCCTCAGTTCCCAGATGGTGGGACCGGCACGCCCCGTCGAGAAGAAAAGTGCGTTATCGCAGGGTGGATGACGAGGGTGCCACTTTTCAAAAATTCCAAGGTTCTTTTCAGTGTCGGGTAAAAAATTCCCTCTACCCGGGTGTACGCATTCGTGCTTTTTGCTTAATACCGTAACGCCTTATAAGCGTAACGCCGGGTTTTGGCGTACGTGATCGTAAGAGACAGGCAAGGTTATGAAGAGAATTGCAGAATGGTTCGCAGCGGTAGGGGCCGCGGCGGGCAGGAAAGGCAAACGGTTAGTGGCGATCGTTGCCGCCGTGGCGATGCTCGGTGGCGTCGCCGGTGTGAGCGCGACCGCCATGGCGGACGATGGGAATGCCTCCACGACACAATCGCAGACCACCGATGAGAAGGCGGCCGCCAGCGCGCCTGCTCCTCTTTCCACCGAGGGAACAAACGGCGTGCCGGATGATCCGACGTTGTCTGCTCCGGCCCGCGAGAAGACCGTTACCGCCAATGAAGACGGCACGTACACGGTGGCGTTGAACGTCACCGGTGCGAAGAGCGCGGGTACGGGCGAGATCGTGACGAACCAGCCACTCGACATCGTGCTGGTGTTGGATGTGTCCGGTTCGATGGCCGAAAAGATCGCTAGCGGTTGGAACCAGCCTACGAAGATTGACTCGCTCAAGACCGCGGTCAATAAATTCATCAATGCGACGGCTGCAGAGAACGCGAAGATTACCGACCAGAGCCAGCGGAACCGCATCGCCCTGGTGAAGTTCGCCGGCACCGAGAAGACCAGCGTCGGCAATGACTTTTACCGCGAAGGCTGGTCCTCCTACAACTACACGCAGATCGTCAGCAACCTGACGTACGACGTCTCCGGACTGACGAGCACGGTTAACGGCCTGAGCGCGTCCGGCGCGACCTCCGCCGACTACGCCTTCAACCGCGCCCAGGCGGCGCTAACGTATCAGCCTCGCGCCAACGCGAAGAAGGTCGTCATCTTCTTCACCGACGGCGAGCCGAACCACGGCAGCGGGTTTGACCCCACCGTCGCCGCCACCGCGGTGAACAAGGCGAAGAGCCTGAAGGACGCCGGGACGACCATCTACTCGATCGGCGTCGTCAGCGGTGCCAACCCCGGCGACACCTCGAGCAACCTGAACAAGTACATGCACGGCATCTCCAGCAACTACCCGGATGCCACTGCAACGAGCAGTGAGCATTTGTGGGGAAAGTCTTGGAACGCCAACCTCGGTGACCGCGCCGAGACCAGCAGCTACTACAAGGCCGCCACGGATGCCGGCCAGCTGAACAACATCTTCGAGTCCATTTATCAGGAGATCACCAAGACGGCTGAGTATGCCGACGTGACGATTCACGACAGGCTGTCCAGCTGGGTCGTGAGCTCCGACAGCGCCTCCGAGAATGGAGAGCCCGCGGGCTTCACGTACACGAAGACCCGGAAAGGCCAGACCACGGCGTGGGCTGACGCCCCGGAGGCGACGGTTGCGGCTGATGGCACCGTGTCTTGGCCGGTCACGTCCAACGACGACACGCTTGAGGACGGCGTCACCTACACGGTGAGCTTCAATGTCAAGCCGACGCAGGCTGCGTTCGACGAGGCTGTTAAGAACCACAAGGACGATGCCAATGCCTCCGGCGACAACAACTTCTACACGAACGACAACTCCAGCGCCACTGTCGACTACAAGACCGTGGTGACCTCCTCGCAGGGCGGCACGACGACGAGCGATCCGCAGACCGCCGCCTACCCGCAGAAGCCGACCATCACCCTTCCGGTCTCCAAGATTACGGTGACGAAGACTTGGTCCGACGACAACGAGAATCACGCGAATGATTCCGTGCAGGTCCAGCTCAAGCAGGACGGCGAGGATTATGCCAACGGTTCAGCAACTCTGAATGCCGCCGGCAACTGGACTCACGAGTTCACGGTGCCTGCCGGCCCTGAGGGGCACACATACTCGGTTTCCGAGGTCAAGGTTGAAGGCTATGACTCCAAGGTTGATAAGACTGACCTCAAGCTACAAGGTTTGACCGCACAATCCGGTGCCTTCACGGTAACCAACACGCCTTCTTACGTGACCTTGCCCGCTTCGGATGTCAAGGTGACGAAGGTTGTGCAGGGACATGCTGCTAATTCGGACTTCGGCTTCAACCTGAAGTGTGTGGATAGCACGGATGCGAATGCTGGTAAGTGCGCTGACGTTACCGGCTTGGCCAACAATGGACTGACTACGACTGTGTCCAAGGACGAATTGACTGCTAGCGGCGCGAGCGCGACGGTTGGCTTCGGCAATGGGGACCTGAAGTTCAGGGTTCCGACCGGTGCTGACAATTTGGTCTACACGTTCGAGGCTTCGGAGGACACCGAAAAGCCTGCTGCCGGTTGGAAGTATGACAACGATAAGGTGACCGTCAAGGTCACGGTCTCCAGGACGGATGCCGTTGTCTCTTACGAGTACGGCGAGAACGATTCCGACCGAACGAATACGGAGTCGGCACAGTTCACGAACAAGTATGTGGCTATCTCCAGTCTGCCGCTGACCGGTGGCACGACTGGTCGTGACTGGATGGTGTTCGGCGGTGGCCTGGGCCTGCTGGCCCTGCTGGCTGCTGCGGGCTACACGGTTTGGCGTAAGCGTCAGCTGGTCTGATTTCAAGAAACTTGAGGTGGTTTTGGCTCCTCTCGCTGAGGGGAGCTGGCCGCCGAAGGCGGACTGAGGGGGGCAATGAAGGCTTCCCTCCCGAAAAAACAATAAGGATTTGCGGATCACGGAGGCCCTGCTGTGGGTCTGCAGCCTCCGCGATTGCAAGAAAATCAATCACAATAAGGAAGAGAGGGTTTCTCATGAAGTTGAGGAAGCTTTTCGCGGGTGTCGCTGCTGCGGCCACCCTGCTCGGTGGCATGGCCTTCGGCGCCACCACCGCCAACGCGGCTGAGGCCAACATCTCCAGCACGACTATCACAGTCAACGCCACGGATGCAAACCAGTTCTACACCAAGCCGGTTGACACCGCTGACCTGCAGGCTAACCTGCGCATGTTCAAGTACGTTGAGCTCGCCAAGTATGTGTCTGATGGCAACACTGGCGTTGAGCTGGAGGGTTTGGTCTCCGGTGAGGCAGTGGATGCTGCTTTCGCTGCTGCTGGTTACAACGACCAGACCAAGGGTGATTCCCTGAACGAGTGGGCCTGGCTGGGCAACACTACCCTGACCGCCGCGCAGACCACCGCTTTTGTGAACGCGCTTAAGGATCTGGCTGTCACGGACATTACCCCGACGGCTTCTAACGGTGGCAAGACCCAGACCTTCACCTTCGCTGAGGGTGGTCTGTACTTGATTGTCGACCAGAGTGGAAAGCTGGTCGTCGAAGATAATGACACTCACAAGCTCGTGTGGAATGGCAATGCTCCGATTCTCGCTGGCACTGCTATCACGGGCGCCGCGCCGTCCGTGAACAACGCCACTGGCGTTCTCGCCGCTGCCGGCGTTGTCGACCTGAAGAGCAGCAAGGAAGAAACCACCAAGGCTGGTGCCGTGACTTGGCAGAAAGTCGACAAGAACGCTGCTGCTCTGACTGGTGCTGAGTTCCAAGTGTACGAAGGCGATGTTAGCGGTCTTTCCGCTGACGAGCTCAAAGCGAAGACTCCGCTTAAGTTCAATGGCTCTAACGGTGCGTATTCTCTGCCGACCGCCAATGCTGATGGCACTTACCCTGAAGGCGCCACGGACACACTGCAATCCAACGCTGAGGGTAAGTACACTCTGAACGGTCTTAAGCTCAACACCACCTACACCGTGATTGAGACGAAGGTCCCGACTGGCTACAACGGCACCTTCGTTGGCAAGTTCACGATCACTACCGGTGCAACCGCAGATGCTGCTGCCACCTTCGCTGGTAAGGATGCCTGGAACCTGTCCAAGGACAACAAGGGCACCTTCCAGGTCACCAACGTCAAGAACATCACCCAGCTGCCGCTCACCGGTGCCGCCGGAACCATGCTGTTCTCCGTGATCGGCCTGCTGATCGCGGGCGCCGCGGTGACCGTGTTCGTCAAGTCCCGTTCCACCAAGCGCGCTCTCAACGCGTGAGCTTGACTGCTGCTTATAACTGAGCAGCTATAACAATGGCCGATCTGATTATTCAGATCGGCCATTTGTCATATTGGCGGCATCTCAGACGGATGACTTGTGGACCATCTCCGAATCTTATGGGCAATGTATGGCATTTTGATTTGAATGTAATGGGGCCGGGCATCGAAAATAACTTGTGTTTCACCACAACAAACGTTTCACGCAGGCTCGGTAACAATCGCCAAGCGAACACAATCGTAGGGGAGGTGAAGGATGGGCCTGTATACCCCATTCGTGGGCCGATTATCGTTCAGTTGCCGTCCAGCCACTACTCAGGCTCCACTTAAACGGGGATAAAAACGACCCTACTAGGGGTTAGGCATGTCCGAATTATAAGTATTACTATCCCGAACTATGGCATTCACCCCATAATCAAGGGGGGTGTGCAATGAGCCTTCCAACGAGTGTAAGGGATGAGGATGACCAGTGGTGGAGGGACTTTTAGCCCCGAGGAGATCAAGTATCTGAAGTCGTTGTCGGCAGTGGCGGAAGCCACGGCGAAGCGCATCACCTATACCGATGATTTCAAGCGTTACTGTGTAGTCCACTACAACGAAGGTGCCTCACCCGTGCGCATGTTCCGTGAAGCCGGATTGGATCCGGCTCTAATCGGGTACAAGCGCATCGAACGTTGCCTTGCCCGCTGGCGTGAATCGCAAGACGAAATCCTGAACTCCGGCAATGCCAAAGCCGGCGTGGAAAATAAGCTGGGGGGGTGTTCCTATGTTTTTGTCAACTCCTTGGGGAGTTGACGTGTCGGGATTCCGGTT
>OBZG01000768.1_pt1 | contig 17607 bp, 18 predicted proteins | sample 1550701 | NCBI WGS metagenome assembly OBZG01 (sample SAMEA2580229, study PRJEB22360) | human gut metagenome | biome: human gut; feature: human-associated habitat; material: faeces | place: Denmark | collected 2008/2010
TGCTACCATAGCCGCACCCAATGCGATACTGAGTAATTTCTTTTTCATGTAAAACCCTCCTTTAAAATTTGAAATACCCCCGGCTCTTCTTCCGCCGGTTTTGTAATCAAAAACCTTCATATCGTTCCTTTTTTGATATGACAGGCATTACAAACATTTTCTGTAACTGTCTGAAAGCTTCCTGTTTCTGCTCAGACTTTTTTCTTTTTCTGTCTGTTCATAACATCCATGAACACTGCGAACACCAGGACTACGCCGGTAACCGCCTGCTGCCAGTTGCTCTGCAGCCCCACAAAGGGAAGACCGGTTTTCAGCACGGACATGATAAACACACCAATCAGGGTACCGGAAATGGTTCCGTAGCCGCCGCTCATGGAAGTGCCGCCGATTACCACGCCTGCGATGGCATCCAGTTCGAAGCCGCCGCCCCCTCCGGGAAGGATGGTGGAATAGATGGAGGCATAGGCCAGGCCTGCCAGGCCCGCCAGCGTGCCGCTGATGATATAGGCAAGCGTTCTCCATTTTGCAATGTTAACGCCGGAAAGCCTTGTTGCTTCACTGTTGCTGCCCAATGCCACAATATAACGGCCGGGCCGGGTCTTATTGAGCAGGATGGAAGCCAGGATGGCGATAACAATCAGGAGAATAAAACCGGTGGGAATCAAAATGCCGTTCTGGTTGATTTTGAAGATATTGCGGAACCAGCCTTCCGCCTGGCTGGACTGCGGCCAGGTAACGCTCTGCGCCTTGGTAAAAATGGAACCGAGGCCTTTGGAAAGCATCATGGAACCCAGCGTTGCAATAAAGGGAGGCAGATGCATGTAGGACACCATCAGGCCGTTCAGAAGCCCGAACAGAGCGCCGATGAAGATACACACTAAAAGCCCCAGGGCCACAGGAAGATGATACTTGGTGATCAGCTGTCCGGAAATCAATGCGGAACAGGTGAGCACGGTTCCAATGGAAAGATCGATGCCGTCCGAGGTGATGGCGAAGGTTACGCCGATTGCCATCAGACCGATATAATAAGAGGCATCAAAAATGTTGACCAGTGTTGCATAGGACCGGAATGCCGGATTGATGAACCCGAATACCAGGTACAGGATAATCAGGGCCAGTAAGGCGATCAGCCTCTGCGTCCCGATGGATTTTGTAAATTTCGCAAGGGGATTTTTCTTTACGGCCCCTCCCGTATTCGTTATTTTTGCCATGTTTTTCCTCCCTCTTTACATGCCTACCGTAGCGGCCTGCATGATTACTTCCTGTGAAGCCTTCTCTATCGGAATTTCCGCTGTTTTTCTTCCCTCGCACATAACCAGGACCCTGTCGCTCATGCGCAGGATTTCCGGCAGTTCGGAAGAAATCATGATAATGGACTTGCCTGAGGTGGCCAGTTCGTTCATCAGATGATAAATCTCGCTTTTGGCCCCCACATCGATACCTCTGGTCGGTTCATCGAAAATCAGGATATCACAGTCCCTTACCAGCCACTTGGCGATAACCACTTTCTGCTGGTTCCCGCCGGAAAGGCTGAGCGTGGGCGTGGTGACTGTGGGCGTCTTGGTATTCAGACGCTCCACATAGTCCTGTGCCGTGCTTTCCTCGCCCTTCTTATCTATAAACAAACCCTTCACAAATTTTTCCAGAGAGGCCATTGTGGTGTTTTCCGCAATGGTTTTATCCAGAACCACGCCGTAACGCTTTCTGTCCTCCGACAGGTAACCGATTCCTGCCTTCACTGCGTCCTGCGGGCTGTTGATTTCCACTTTTTTACCGTTGACGTATATATCGCCGCCCTGCTTCTTATCCGCGCCGAAAATAACCCGGGCGGTCTCCGTCCTTCCCGCTCCCATCAGCCCTGAAAATCCCAGGATTTCTCCCTTTCTCAGTTCAAAGCTGATATCCTGCACCATTTTACCGGCCTGCAGATGTTCCACCTTCAGCACTACCGGCGCATTGTCCGGGACATTGCTTACGGACTTTGGTTCCTCATAAATTGTCCGTCCCACCATCATATTGATGATATCGTCCTTGGTACAGTCCTTGCTTATCAGGGTTCCCACATACTCCCCGTCACGCATGACAGTGACTCTGTCGGTAATGATCTTGATTTCATCCATACGATGGGATATGTAAATAATGCCGATTCCTTTTTCCCTTAAATCCCTGATGATTTTAAACAGCTCATTGATTTCCGAATCCGTCAGCGCCGCCGTAGGCTCATCAAATACCAGAACCTTTACCTCTTTGGAAATTGCCTTGGCGATTTCACACATCTGCTGTTTTCCTACGGTCAGATCACCCATCACCTGGGAAGGATCGATACTGATATTCAGCTTTTCAAACAGCTTCGCCGCCTCCTCATTCATCCGCTTGTCGTCTATGATTTTACCCTTCATATACTCCCGGCCGATGAATATGTTCTGAGCCACGGTCAGCTGCTGCATCATATTCAGCTCCTGATGCACAATAGCGATTCCCGCATCCTGGGCCTCCCGTGGATGCGTGAACTCCACTTCCTTCCCTTCATATATAATCTGTCCGCTGTCCTTGGAATAGATCCCGGTCAGAATTTTCATAAGCGTGGACTTGCCTGCCCCGTTTTCACCCATCAGGGCATGTACCTCGCCCCTGCGGACTTCCAGGCTGACTTTTTTCAGAGCATGAACGCCCGGAAAGGATTTATCGATATCCTTCATCGTCAGAATAACTTCCCCCACTTTTTCACCTTCCATCCCTTCTCATTAATTACTGCTTTCTTTCTCATCACTCAAGCCTATGTTTATAGTATAGTGGCATCTTCCCCAACACTAAATGTGATTTCTTACAAAAAAAGGGTAAAAATTTACTGTTCTGTAAATTTTTACCCTTTTTACACCACAAAAGCCACAAAAAAGTTCAATTTATTTGTTGATTCTTGCAACCGCTTTCATATTTTCCCCCCTCTATTCTCCTTTAAAAGGGAAAAGCATTTCCTGGTTTTCGTCCAGGTACATGTTGTCACGGGTTATCAGTACGGAACCGGAATCGATTTCCCTGGGCACTTTTTCACCGTTCAGCACCTTCACGGCGGTTTCCACACCCAGATAACCCATTTTGAATGGATTTTGTATCACCATGCCCTGGAAAATTCCAGCCTCCAGCATTTTGATTTCTTCCAGTGAGCTGTCAAATCCCACAAAACTGATTTCTCCTGCCAGGCCTTTGTCCACTATGGCGCGGGCGGCACCGACGGCGGAGTATTCATTCAGCCCCACCACCACGTCTACATCCGGATGCTTTTCCAGGACGCCCAGCATAAGCTGATAGGCCTTGTCATAGTTCGAATCACAGAAAACCACATCCGCAATTTTCCCCTGCTCCTCTCCCAACCCTTCCCGCAGGCCTTTTTCCCGTTCGATGGCCGTGGAAGAGTTTTTTACATGGGCGATTACGGCGATTTGGGAATCCGGTTTGAGGATCTCCCGAACATAAGAGCCCTGCAGCTGCCCCGCTTTGATATTGTCTGTGGAAATGATGCATTCTTCCACGTCCTCATTGATTTCCGAGTCAAGAAGGAGCAGGCGTATGCCGCTGTCCACAATCTTGCGGGCCAGCGGAGTGGTTTCCGTATAGCTGGCCGGCGTCAGGACAATAGCGTCCGGATGCTCTGAAATCGCCTGTTCGATCAGAATGTTCTGCATTTCATAATCGTCCTCAGCCTCCGGCGCACGGACGGACAGTTCCACGCCGTATTCCTGCGCCGCCGCTTTTGTCCCATCTATCAGCTGGGTCCAGAAATCGCTGTCGTCAATGATCTTGGAAATAAAAATAATGGAGTACGGCTCTTTTTTGGGTTCCTTGCGTATAAACGCCAGAAGCAAAACCACCGATACCGCCAGCAGAAGAAATATGGCCGACAGAAGTTTTTTCTTATTTATCTTCATTTGTTTCCTGCGCCTCCTCTTCCACAAACGGGATTTTTATCGTGGCTGCCGTTCCCTCGCCGGGGATGCTTTTGTAAAAAATCCCATATTCCATACCATAATAAAGCTGGAGCCGCATCTGTACGTTGCAGATTCCTATCCCTGATTTTTCTTCCCCATTCTTTGCATCAAAGATATGATCCAGCACTTCCTGCTCCATCCCCCTGCCGTTATCATATACGGTAAGGTAAATACAGCCATCCCGGTAGGTTCCGGTTATTTTTATCAGACCCTTTCCTTCCTTATATTTGATTCCGTGATAAATGGCATTTTCCACCACCGGCTGCAACACCAGCTTGATGATCTGCTGGTTCATTATCCCCTCATCCACATCGATTTCGAATTCCATTTTGTCCTGGTAACGCATTTTCTGGATGGTCAGGTAGCTTGCGGCATAATCCACCTCACGCCTGATGGAAACAAGCTCGTCCTCATTGCTGATGCTCTGCCGCAGCAGCCTGGCCAGGGATGAGGTCATAAGCACTACCTCACTGTTCCTGCCGCCCTCCGCCATCCAGATGATGGAATCCAGCGTATTGTACAGAAAATGGGGATTGATCTGCGACTGCAGCGCCTTCAGCTCACTCAGGCGCTTCTGTTCCTGTTCGTAGATGTTCTGCTCCATCAGCTGCTGTATTTTGTATATCATTACATTGAAGGATTTTCCCAGGCCGGCGATTTCGTTATTTCCCTCCGTCTCTACCTGCGTCCCCTCAAAATTGCCGCGCTCTACCTCTTTCATGGAATTTTTCAGTCGTTCCAGCGGACGCGTAATCGCTGAGGAGAATACCGCGCACAGCAGCACGGTTACCACCAGAAATCCTGCTGTGATAATAACATACAGCCGCTGTGCCTCGGAGCGCCCCTTCATAAGCTCCGCCATATCCGTTACGCCCACAATGCTCCAGCCGGTTTTCCCCGATATGGAAATAGTATAGAGCTTGCCGCCCGTCCCTTCTTTTTTCAGGAAATAACCATCCTCGCATTCCAGCACTTCATCCACCATTTCTGTTTTCAGGGAGCTGTAGATAAGCTTCTGCTTGGGATGGTAAATGATTTTGCCGTCAGGATCAATAATATAAATATAATCAGATCCGATGTTATTGCGCTCACACAGGTCTTCCAGCGCCTTATAGTTCAAATCGATGAAAAAAACGCCCACCGTTTCCCCCGTATCCGGGTTCTCGATTCCGCGGCTCATGGTAATTACCCATTTATAATTATCCTTAATCACATTCTGCACATGGGAGGAGGTGAGCCAGGTCCCGCCCTTGTCCCTCACCTTGCCGTACCAGTCCACACTGTACAGGGGAATGTTCACATTAAGGACATCGTTTCCATCATTGATGATTCCTTTATCCTCTTCGGAAACCACGGCAATATTGGAAATATCCTTCCGTGTTTCCAGTACCGTGGAAAACTGGGTCACAATCCTCCGGTACAGGTTGGGATCTCCCGCAGATTTTTTATCCAGCAGGTAGTTCTGCACATCGCTGCTGTGAGCCACCATGGAGGATATGTTTTCCATATAATCAATGTAGGAATCAATGTCCCTGGTCACCTGCCCGGTCAGGCGGGTGGTATAATCTATGGAATTATTTAATATCGTCCGTTCCGTATAGTTCAGGGATATAATGTAAAAAAAAGTGAGCGTTGCCACTATCAAAACGGAAAACACCGCCAGCATGTTGGTTCTGATGCTGGAAAAGGGCAGCTTTATCCGGCGGCCCCCCGCTTTCTCCTGCCTTTTCATCACATCCCCCTCTTTTCCCTGGCGTACTCTGTAGGTGATTTTCCCGTAGCCTTTTTAAAGGCGGCGCTGAAATAATGAGGATCTGAAAAACCTACCTTTTCAGCGATTTCATAATTTTTCAGAGCGGTGTTTTCCAGCAGCTCCCTCGCCTTCTGCATCCGTATGCCGGTAAGCGCCTCCATGAAGGTTTCTCCTGTGACGCTTTTAAAAATGGCGCTGAAACGGCTGGTACTGATATTCAGATAAGAGCATATCGAATTCAGTCCCAGTTCGTTTTCCCCATAATGTTTTTCTATGTAATCCATGGCAAGGAGCGCATATTTCTTCCCGCCGTCATTTTTCCCCGTATCCAGCATTTCTGCCGCTTTCCGGTAGTAGCTTTCCATTACGGAAAGCGCCTGATCCAGGCTTACGGCGCTCATCATCCCTTCCAGCGCCCGTTCTTTTTCCCAGACGATGTCCTGCTCCTCCAGCTGAAAGGAACGCAGAAGCTCCGGAACCGCATCCAGCTGCTGCTGCAGATACATGTGCACCCTTTCCTTCGTCCAGCCGGCTGTGCGGACGCCTTTTTTCATTTTTTCCATAATCCGGGAAACAGCTTGGGTATCGCTGTGCTTGACGGCATCCAGGATTTCTTCCGCCGCCAGCTCCGTTTCCGTCTGTTCCCCCGTATGCTGACGGATATCCTCCATCACAAACAGGGACTCCTCCCCGAAAATATAGCGGCACTGAAGCGCTGCCAGCGCATCTTCATAGGAATGGAACAGATCCTGACGTTCTCTGATACAGCCGCCGATTCCGATATTGGTCTTCATTCCCAGGATTTCCTTCAGCCGTCCGTTGATCTCCTCCGCAATGGCCCGGCTTTCCCGGCAGAACTCCACCGGCTTATTGCTCTCCAGCAGGAGGACCGTGCGGTACTCCTTCCCCTGGAACACCTCTCCCGCGCCGTATTTTTCCACAATTTCCTGTGATACATTGTATACGACAAAGGCGATAAGGGCGCGTTCCTGTTTCTTCTTATCATCCAGGCTGTGCACATCCCTGTAGTCCTCTATCTCTATCACTGCGACCCGGAAAGCATTCCCCCAGAGGGTTATTCCCACTTCCTCCAGTTCCCTGTCATTTTCCTCCCGTGTCTTGTCTCCCATGACAAGGCTCATGAGCACATCAGAGCGCACAAGAAGGTGGTTTTTGTGATAGGTGGTGCTCAGCCTGCCGATAAGCTCTTCATTTTTCCTGCGTTCATCTATTTTTTCACCGATTTGGATCAGCACCCCGGACAGCTCCGAAGCAGTGACCGGCTTGAGCAAATATTCGGACACCTGATATTTCAGGGCCTGCTTGGCATATTCGAATTCATCATAACCGCTGAAAATGATGATCTTAATCTGCGGATATTCATGATAAAGGAATTCGCTCAGCTGGAGGCCGTCCATATATGGCATACAGATATCAGTCAGGACCACATCCACCTCATGGCCCTGCACATAGTCCCTTGCCTCCCTGCCGTCGGCGCAGACCGCAACCAGCTCATATCCCAGCTTTTCCCACGGGATATTAGCGCTTATTCCTTCTCTTGTTAAAATCTCATCATCCACCACAATCGCTTTTATCATAGTTCCCCCGGTATTCCGTCAGCCTTCCAAGTCCGCCCCATACGGACTTTTTGCCTGTCTTATCTTTATCATACCGGAAAAATATGGAAGTGTCTATGAAATGTTCTTTTTTCATCTTTCCATCTGAATATCCGATTCCCGGTCCTGGAACCGCTTCAGCTGGGCATTCAGCTTTTTGACCTTTTTATCCGCCGCAAGCCAAAGGATGCCCTCCGCAGCCAGGCAGACAGCCAAAACCATTATCATAAAGGGTAAAAGCGTACTGAAATCCGTCCCTCCCAGGAAAAATACGATGCCAACCATTATCGCTTCTATCAAAATAAGCTGTATGATTTTGCGGAGAAGCATCTGCTTCACTGTAAGCTCTTTTCTGCTGTAGAGCACGGCTGAGGGCAAAATCCCCAGAAAACCGTAGAACACCGGGAACAGAAGGGCCTCATAGCCAAACCTGGTATCCGGGGCATAGATCATCCCCATAAAGGCCATCCCCAGGTTTATGCAGGTTACCACGACAAAAAAACTGATAAACACCTGTCCCATAAATTCCTTTTTACTCATTTTGCAGCCTCGCTTTCAACGCATTTACATATTTTCTGGAAATAATGATGTCCTCGCCGTTCGTCAGCCTTGCGGAGAGCCGCCCGTTCAGGCCGGGGCGCAGGTACGAAACCCGCATCAGGTTCACCACCGCCGTTCTGGAGCAGCGGAAGAATTCACCGGAGCAATAGTTTTCTTCAAAGGTATATAGTTTCATTTTAAGCTCGTACACATTTTTTTCCGTATAAATATACAGGCGGTTGTCCACGGCTTCCGCATAATATACGTCCGAAAGCGGTATGCAGTACATTCTGTCCGCGTCATAGCCCTCCAGCTTTTCCTGGCGCAGCTTGACGAAGCGCTCTATTTCCCGTATACTTTCCGTCACCTCATGGCATTGGATCAGGACCTGTTCTTCTTTTTCCCGGCCAATCTGTTCCACCGTTACGCGCATTGCCTGTTCCCGGATCCGCAGCTGACAGGCGCTGCCGCAGTCAGGCGAATCCTTTCCTTTTCTGAGAGGGAATGTAGTCTTCCTGTGCAGGCCTTACAGCATCTGTTCCGCCTGCGGTACGGTTATGCGTAGCTGCGACTGCATGCGGGTCTCAAGCGGGCCAGGGTTCGGAGGCATGCCGGAAGGCTGCCGGAAGACTGCCGGAGGACTGTGCTGTTTCTGGTTTCTAATACGTTTCCTGTAGAGAAAGCGTTCCCTGTCCCTTCAGATAATAATCAAAATAATCCCTGATGATTCCGTTCATCGTGACCAGACATTCCCTCGCATCCCTCGTTCCGGTCCCAAGCAGCGCTGCCAGCGGCGGGGAAAAAAGAGGAAGATCCGTAAAATTCATATGCCCGGCATCGGTAAACTGAATCTCTCTTCCATCCTTTGCCAGTGACAAAATTACATGATTCACATATTGATCGCCGTATTTCTGCCCCTGCTCATAATGTTCGGAGGTATCGATGCATAAAAGGGGAACCGGGTAAAGCTCCGTGTTCATCTGGTATTTTCCGTCCGCAAAGCCGATTTCCTCGCCCAGCATAGTCCCGTCCAGATCGATGACAGCCCGCACCTGCGGCCGTTCCCGTCCAGCCGTCACCGCAGCCGCGCCCCCAAGGGAATGTCCGAAAAGCCCGATATTTTCAGGATCCGTTATGGAAAAGGGAAGCGGCGCCCCCTCTTCTCCGCAAAGCCTTGTTATCTCATCCATTACAAAGTTCAAATCATCTGTCCGCAGCCGAAGCCAGGGTCTGGTCACCCGAAAGTTTTCTTCTTCCGGCATGCCGTCTCCATTTATTCTGGAAATATCACTCATAAACTGCTTATCCACAATAATCACTTCCCCATCATCCAGCTCTGAAAAAATCGCATGATAGGGGTGCTCCACACTGCATACCACATATCCGTTGGAGGCAAGCTCGGTATATGCCGAATAATTGCTCATCCTGTACCCGAAGGCGCCATGGGAAAACACGATCAGCGGAAAGGTTTCCCCTTCCCCGGAAACAGGATACCAAAACTGCACCGCCACCCGCCTGGACGAACCATCGGAGCAGAATTCCTCCTCCCTCGCATCATCTGTCCAGGTAAAGCTTACCATCTCGTAAGCGTAGCCGCCGGTTACAGGTAAAGGTATCACAGGCGGGAACAAAAGGGCCGCTATCATGCAGAGGAACAAAAGCAATAGATGAACAGGAAGGGCCGACGGATGGTATTTTGCCGCCTTTCTTATTTTGCCGTCCTTCTTTTTTCCCTCAGAAAAAAAGAAGTAAGCAGATATAAGGCCGCACACAAGATAAATGCCAGGAAACAGCCAGGCTGTATCAAGGGGCAGCCCACCAAATATGACAAGCAGCAGGAAAATCAGGATTTCTGCGGTAATAAAACCCATTTGAACCGTCGGTATCCGTTTCCTTTTGTAGAAAAAGATGCCTTCCTTCACCAACTCCGCTATAAACAAAATTGTCAGAAAAAAATAACTCATGCCACTCCTTCATTGCCGCTTTCTGTCCGGCCGACCGACTGATTTTTAATGTCTGCTGTCAGTATAGGGCAGGAAAAGCGTATCCGCAATGCGCAGGGAAGCGGAATGCAGAAATGGAGCGTGAAATGCATATTCATATTTTAAGTTGGAAGGCGCCGCTTTGTAAATTACATAACATCCACTGTTTCTATTGCCAATGTATCCAGATGTTTTAGCAGCATCTCCATTGTAATGACGCATAGTGCCAGCCAGGAGGCTTTTTTCTTTTCATCTTTCTCGCTTATTATATGGTTTTCATGGTAAAATTTCGAAAAGGCCACTGCTATCTGGTAAGCATTTTCACAGACAATATTGGGGGCTTTCTCATGAAAGGCGCTGAGTGCAATTTTTAACAATAATTCTCTTTCACTTTTTGAATAAATTCCCTGCAGTTTTACCATTCCGCAGTTGATGCCGGTTTTCCTGAGGATTGAATTGATACGGGCAACCGTATATAGAAGATAGACGCCTGTTTTGCCCTCCGATGCCATAAATTTATCCGTATCAAAAACATAGTCCTTGGAATAGTGGTTAATTAAGTCACCAAATTTCACCGCGGCTATCCCTATTTTCTCCGCTGCGGCTTTTTTGTCCGCCTCCGCTATATTATCTGATGATTTTAATTTTTCATAGGAACAGGCTGTTACCGAATCCAGCAGCTCTGACAGCTGCATTACTCCGCCGTCCCTGGTTTTAAACGGCTTGCCGTCTTTTCCGTTTACCGTTCCAAAACACAGATGGGCAAGCTCCGTGCTTTCTGGTATCAGCGTTGCCTTCCGGGCGACACGGAATACCTGGGTAAAGTGTAAATTCTGCCTGAAATCTACGACATACCATATTTTATCCGGTCTGAAATCCTTTTCCCGCTGTATAATCGCTGCAATATCTGTCGTCACGTATCCTTCCGAGCCGTTGGATTTCACAATAATCGCAGGAGGGACCGGCGCTTTGTCATTCTCCTTTGCAACCTCCACGACCTGTGCGCCTTCGCTTTTTACAAGCAGGTTCCGGTCCGTTAACAGCTGCAGCAGCTGAGGCACATATTTGCTGGAATCACTTTCCCCATACCAGTAATCAAAGGAAACGTCCAATCTTTGAAAGTTTTTTCTGATTTCCTTTACAGATACCTCAACCATGTTACACCAGATTTTTGTATAATGTGTATCTCCTTTTTGAAGCCGGGCCGTTATCGTTCTTGCTTTTTCAAGAAAGACCTCATTTGTTTTACTTTTCCGGCTTGCGGCCGGATAGATTTCATTTAATAAATCCGTTGTAAGCGTGGGCAATGTATCTGCGTATCTTTCCTCCAGTTCCGCAAGGACCAGCCCCATCGGCAGGCCCCAATCCCCCAGATGGACATCCCCAACCGCTTTCCTGCCGGTCGCTGTAATGATTCTTTTTAAGGCTTCCCCGATGATGGTTGAACGCAGGTGGCCGACATGCAGCGGTTTGGCAACATTGGGATTTCCGTAATCAAGCACTATGGTTTCCTCTGCTTCCGCCTGAGGGATCCCCTTAAATTTGTCATGGTACATCTGTTCGGCATAGTCCGCAAGGAATTCATCCTGCACGCTTATATTGAGAAAGCCCGGCCGGACCACTTCTATTTTATGGATATAAATGCAGCCGGTTATCTGATTTGCAACCTCTTGCGCAATCGTCAAAGGTGCTTTCTTATACCTTTTCGCTCCGGCCAGCGCGCCGTTGCATTGAAACTGGCACAGGTCAAGTCTGTCGGAAATGCTGACCTTACCGAGTGTTTCATCATAACCGCACTTTGAAAATGCATTCATAAATACTGCTGATAACAGCTCTGTTAATAATTTCATACTTGCTCCCTTCTGCGCAGCAGAGCGTGTTTGGAAACTGCCCCTGCGCTTTCAAATGCTTCTGCAGCCCGCCGGGGCGGTACCGGACTACTTCCGGCATAAATACTGCACAGCTTCAATTATTTAGTTTTCAATTGCAATAAAAAAGCACCGACAGGCTGTGTGTGCCCGACAGTGCTTTGAAAATAAATATAATTCAACTCACTTTCTATAGGCACACAGCAAATTAAGCCTGTACCTATAAAGATACAAGCTTCATCGTCTGCGTCGAATGGAAAGTGAGAATAATTGACTCATAATTCGCTCCTTTGAAAGTTATAATGTCTATTTATAGCATGAATTATCCGGTATTGCAATTACTTTTTTATGTTTTAGTTTTTTATTCACGTTTTGCACTGGCAGGGGCAGTCTTTTTACACTGGACAAGCTTCTTTTTCACCAGCTTAAGCGTTTCCGCCATCACAATGATATCCATGTTATCGTCTACGTAACAGGAGGTAGCCCACAGACGAATGATTCCCTTCGCCTTCGGGAACTACACGCCGTAAGCGTAAACATGGCTCATAATATCATGGCGCACCTCTTTTTCCCTTGCTTTTGCAACTCCCTAGTTGATGTCCTCCGCATGAGCCTTTAGTTCTGCGATCTGTTCCTCCATAATGGGAATACCCTGCTCACTCAGTTTTTATCAGCGTTTAAGACCTGATAAGCAGACATTAGTTAACTCACCAATTAATTGATTTTTATGACCAAATAGATGCACATTGTACTTCAGGATTATCAGCGAATTCAAGTTTAATGTCTTCAACAGCAACTCCAATATTACGCAAATTTTCTATACATAAATTTATGATATCAGAAGCTGAACCGGATGAAACCTGACCTTCATATATTTTTATTTCTTTTAGATGCGTTGTTTTTATTCCCACTTCATTCAAAACCTCATATAGATCACTCTCATTACTCATTGCTTCTAAAACACAGGAAAACTGAAAATATCCATACAAAGAAACAGAAGGCCTTTTTTCATTGCCCCACATAGATTTAAAAAATTCTTTAGGTTCCATATTTTGCGGCACGGGATTAGGCAGTTTATAAAATATCGATGTTAACATTTCCTTTAACTCTACTAAATTTTCGTTCCCATCGGCCAATTTCCAGTAAGAGACTGCAAATCTGTTTACATATAATTCTTCGTCTACCTGTTCCATATGTTTCCCATACATCTCTAACAGGCAATGTCCCAACTCATGAACTAAATTATACCAATGAAAATATAAGTCAAATTTAAACTGAATATCTTCTTCCCCAAATAGTTCACAAAAGTTCTTTTGCTGCTCTTCTGTTCCTGTTTCATATTTTCCAGTTATTATCCTATATCCCATAATAATCCCTCTTCTTTTCAGTATGATTTTTAATAGATATATGTAGAGTGCTATCCCGTAAGTATATCCTAAATTTGTCAATACATTTCAGGCAGCCCTTTTTCGCAGAATATCCAGCGTATGGTGGCTTGCCCCTATCAGCTCCTGCCTTTCACAGACAGCCAGATGGTATTTCATATAGATGCCAAATTGTTCATCGTTCATATTGTCTATGACAGGGCGCATATATCCGGTTGCGCCGTCAGTGGCTGTCAGGCAGATCCGTTCCGCCTGTACAGATTGGTTCAGTTCCGCAATATCCTCTGTCCGCACCAGTGCAAACAGATCCTCCGGCTGCGCGGTAAAATGGAAATCCTCCGTCAGCTTTCCTTTCTCCAGGCAGTCGTAAATGGTTCCCCGGGCAAACAGTTCTCCCACCACAGTTGGATCATTCATGCAGTAAGCGATATACAGAATCCCGTCTTCACGGGTTACCCGTGCGGCTTCCTCCAGTGCTTTCTTCCTTTCATCCTGCGTATAAAGATGATACATCGGCCCGAGAAGAAGGGTTATGTCAAACGTATTCTCCTGATAGCGGGACAAATCCAGGGCATCTCCCTGTACTGCCTGAAGTCTCATGCCATCCTCCGTTTTTGACCGCAGGATATTCAGGTTGTGTTCCAGAAGTTCCACCGCATCTACCCGGAAGCCTTCTTTCGCCAATGCAAGGGAATAGCGCCCGGTTCCGGCTCCCACCTCTAAAATACGCATTCCCTGTTCCAGAAATTTATGGATGTATTTCATTGTCGTCAGATATTCCACCAGGCCGTGCTTTGCAGCAGACAGACGGGCATCTTCCCGGTAACTGCCGTAGTACTGCTTCAGGTAATCATTTTTATCCATATATTATCGCTCCCATTTTGTATGTAATTATAATGGAACTGCGCATGGAAGTCTTTATATATAATAACAATTCTGCACTGCGTTGTCTGTCAGTCAAATAAATCTTTAAGCTCTGCCGCCACCGATTCTACAGCTCTTTTTCCTGCCTGTTTATTTTCTTTCTTACGTTCCGATTTCCATTTCCGTTCCTCATACATATCCCGGATCCAGACTTTAACCGGGGCTTTCCACATTTCCTTTTTATTCCAAAGAAGGCTCTGCCGCCGCAGAGCCTCTTCTTATCTTATCCTTATCCTGTAAACCGCTATTACACATTAATTTCCGCTTTCACGCCCAGCAGTTCTTTATTTTCCTCAAGCACAGGCCCGATTACATCCTTCAGGAAGCTTTCCACCTGTGCCGGGGCACAGCCAGTATATTTGGAAGGGTCCATGGTTTCGGCCAGTTCTTCAGCGGTAGTCATAAACATGGGTTCCTGTGCGATGAGCTCCAGCAGGTTATTGTCTTTGCCCTCCGCTTTCACCCGTCTGCCGGCTTCCATGGACAGTTCCCGGATTTTTTCATGCAGCTCCTGGCGGTCGCCGCCTTTTTTCACCGCATCCATCATAATATTTTCCGTTGCCATAAAAGGCAGTTCGCTCATAAGCCGTTTTTCAATGACCTTCGGATATACCACCAGGCCGTCCACCACATTCAGGCACAGATCCAGGATGCCGTCCACAGCCAGGAAGCCTTCTGGCACGCTCAGCCGCTTGTTGGCGGAATCATCCAGGGTACGTTCAAACCACTGGGTTGCAGAGGTAATCGCCGGATTGAGCGCATCCGCAATCACATAGCGGGAAAGGGACGCAATCCGTTCACTGCGCATAGGATTTCTCTTATAAGCCATAGCCGAGGAACCGATCTGGTTCTTCTCGAAAGGTTCCTCCACTTCCTTCAGATGCTGGAGAAGCCGGATGTCATTGGACATCTTGGTGGCGCTTGCCGCGATTCCCGCCAGCACGTTGAGCACTCTTGTATCTATTTTACGGGAATAGGTCTGCCCGGATACCGGATAGCAGGCCTGAAAGCCCATTTTTTCCGCAATCATGGGATCAAGCGCATTTACCTTGTCCATATCGCCGTCAAACAGCTCCAGGAAAGAGGCCTGTGTTCCCGTAGTTCCCTTGGAGCCAAGCAGCTTCATAGTGGAAAGCACATAATCCAGATCCTCCAGATCCAGGTAAAATTCCTGCATCCACAGGGTTGCGCGCTTGCCTACCGTTGTGGGCTGGGCCGGCTGGAAATGGGTGAATGCCAGGGTGGGCAGATCCTTATATTTTCCGGCAAAGGAAGCAAGCTCCGCCAGCACGTTCACAAGCTTCTTTTTCACCAGCTTCAGCGCTTCCGTCATCACAATGATATCCGTATTGTCACCCACATAGCAGGAGGTGGCCCCCAGATGGATAATCCCCTTCGCCTTCGGGCACTGCACGCCGTAAGCATAAACATGGCTCATAACATCATGGCGCACCTCTTTTTCCCTTGCTTTGGCAACCTCATAGTTGATATCCTCCGCATGGGCCTTTAATTCTGCGATCTGCTCCTCCGTAATGGGAAGGCCCAGCTCCTTTTCCGTCTCCGCCAGGGCGATCCACAGCCTTCTCCAGGTGCGGAATTTCATATCCGGGGAAAAAATGTACTGCATTTCCCTGCTCGCATAACGCTCCGAAAGCGGGCTTACATATCTGTCCATATTATCACTCATAAACGGCAACTCCTTTATACTTAGATTGTTCCGTCAGGACAGCCTGTCCTGAAACCTTCTGCTTTTCATTTACTGAACAATTACCCTGCACATACCCTTCCCGCTGCAAAATGCCTGACCTTGCTGCCATGATTCCCCCGGGAAAGGACAGCATAACTGAAACAAGTATATCTCACCGCTTTTCAAAAATCAAGAAAACTTACACGTTCATCACACGCCCGATGAACTCACGGACCCGTGCATTAGGTGAACTGAAAAGCTCCTCCGGCGTTCCTTCCTGACAAATTACGCCCTGCTCCATAAAGATGATCCGGTCGGAAAGCTCCCTGGCAAACTGCATTTCATGGGTTACAATGATCATTGTCATATGCTCCTGCGCCAGCTGCCTGATTACCTTTAACACCTCCCCGGTCAGTTCCGGATCCAGCGCTGAGGTAGGTTCGTCAAAAAACAGGATTTTTGGCTGCAGGGCCAGCGCCCGCGCAATGGAAACACGCTGCTGCTGTCCGCCGGAAAGCTGATAGGGATAAGCATCCTTTTTATCGGACAGGCCCAGCTGGGCCAGCAGCTTTTCGGCGCGTGCCTCCGCTTCCTTCCTGGAAATGCCGTCAACCGTCATGGGCGCATCTATGATATTTTTCAGGACGCTGTAATGCGGGAACAGGTTAAAGCTCTGAAACACCAGTCCAAAATGCTTATGGATCCGCTTTAAATCCGCCCTGGAGGCATACACGCACCTGCCGTTTTCCTCATGGGCGGCCTTCTCCCCCAGAAAGGAAAGCTCTCCGCCGTCCATTTTTTCCAGCATGGTGGCGCAGCGAAGCAGCGTAGACTTTCCTGAGCCCGAAGGACCTATGATGGAAACCACCTCCCCTTCCTTTACGGTCAGGGAAATATCCTTGATAACCTCCAGTTCCCCAAAGCTTTTTTTCATATGATTTATTTCAAGAAAATTCCGGCTCATTTTGTTCCTTTTTCTCCTATCCGTGTACTCTGTGTAGAAACGGAGCCCGGAAATACCGGGGAACCGCTTCCCCTGCATTTTCCCAGGCTTCTTTTGCCTTAACCTCTGTAATAATTCAGGCGTTTTTCCACATGCTCCATCACCATGGCAACTACCAGATTGAAAATATAATAAAATACGCCGGCCGCCATCAGCGGAGCTACGGAGGCCTGGGCCGCCGCTATCTGCTTGGCGATGGTAAACATCTCCGTCACGGTAAGCACAAAGGCCAGGGAGGTATCCTTTACCAGCGTTATCATTTCATTTGTCACCGCAGGGAGCACCCGCTTAATCACCTGGGGCAGAATGATTTTTACAAAGGTCTGCGCACGGCTGTAGCCCAGAATTTTAGCCGCCTCATATTGTCCCACCGGCATGGACTCGATTCCGGAACGGTAAATCTCCGCAAAGTACGCCGCATAATTCAGCACAAAGGCCAGGATTACCGCCACCATCCGGTAGCCCTTGGATATTTTCATGCCGAACACATAATAAGGCGCAAAATACACAACAATCAGCTGCAGCATCAGCGGCGTTCCCCTCATTACCGATATGTAAATTTTCGTTATGAAACGAAGCACCCCGATTTTGGACATCCTTCCAAAGGATAAAAACAATCCCAGCGGCAAGGAGAACAACAGGGTCAATACAAAAATCTCCGTTGTAATCAGCATACCCCCTGCGAGCTGCTGCAGCATATTTCCCAATTCCATGGCTTCCTCCACTTATCTTTCTTTCGTTTGCTTCGGGCTTTCCCGAATTCCTTAACCGGAAAAAAGCCGCTGCTGCGGCTTTCCTTCCGAATCTCTATCCGAGAATCATCAATATTTATTCACTGACTTACCGGCGGCTTCAGCCAGCTT
>OBZG01000779.1_pt1 | contig 17244 bp, 18 predicted proteins | sample 1550701 | NCBI WGS metagenome assembly OBZG01 (sample SAMEA2580229, study PRJEB22360) | human gut metagenome | biome: human gut; feature: human-associated habitat; material: faeces | place: Denmark | collected 2008/2010
TCATGGGCCGTCGCATCGGCCAGATGCTCCTTTTTCCACTCCGAAGGCGACATATGCATATACTGCTGGAACTGCCGGTTAAAGCTGGAAAGGCTGCTGTACCCCACCTGCTGCGCAATGACGCTGACAGGCATCTGGTTTAAATGAATCAGGTGGCAGGCCTGCTGGATACGGTAATGCTGCAGATACTCCAAAGGACTGATCCCCACCATATTTTTAAACAGCCTGCGTAGATGGCTTTCGCTGATGCAGCAGTGCTCTGCAAGGCCGCTGACAGAAAACGGCTCATTATAATGTGCATACAGATAACTGAGCGCACTGCGGATATAAGAATAGCTGTCCCCGGATTCCGACATGACCGAGTCTGCAGCCGACATGGTAATGCGGTTGATTTCTGAAAAAAGGGAAAACAACAGCCCATGGACAGCCTGCTGATAAAGCGGTTCTTTTTCCTGGAATTCCCGGAAAATACGGGACAGATAGTGGTAAAGCAGAGGAAAGGAGGCCGCCGTCACAATCACAGGAACCTCCTGAAGCATATAAAAAATCTGCCAGATATCCGAACCACAGTCCGATGCGGATTCCAGAAAATGCTTTGGATCAATATAAATATATTCCCAGCGGCTTTCCTGCAAGCCGCGTACTGCCAAATGGGGTACCTGCGGAAAAAGGATGCTGAAGGCTTCCGCTTCATAGGGGACAGGAGCCTGGCCGGCCAGAAACAGCTGTCCGTTTGTGAAAAAGCAGTGTCCGATTTCCAGCCCATTATGAAAATGAAGATACTCCGGTGAATTTACGGAAATGGTCCAGTTATCCCCGAGAAAAGCAAGCACCGGGAACCGGGATGGGAAATCATAGGGCCTGTATCTTATGGGAAATCGTTGGAATGATTGTTTCTGCATAGTTTTTAACTCCTTAATGATAGGGAACGCCGCACAGCCTACGTGGCACGATAGGGAGCATACCTGGGATCCTTTTTCACAATGGCGCGTCTGTCATTCCGAAAGGCCTGGGGAGAGCTCCCTACAATTTTATGAAAATACCGGTTAAAGCTGGACAGCGAGTGAAAGCCCGTCTGCAGAGCGATATCCAGAATGCCCGTTTCGCTGCTTGTCAGCATCCTGCACGCCTTCTGAATCCGTACGGTCCTCAGATACTGCAGCGGCGTCTGCTGAAAGCTCTCCTGGAAACGCTGCATAAACTGCCGCGAAGACAGCCCGCATAGATAGGCCAGATGCGCCGTATCCAGCTCGGCCGCATATTCCGAATCCAGATAGGATATGGCAGGAAACAGCTGCGGCAGAGACGAACCGCCCCCGCCAAAATTGTAGCCGAAACCAGCGGCGCAAGAGCAGACCCGCCCCCGCCAAAAACGGAACAGCCCTGATGTTTGCGGTACAGCAAGACCAGAAGCGTCTCCACCATTCCCCGGACAGCCGTCCTGTAATGTCCCACTCTGTCCGTCAATTCCCCGATTATCATCCGGATAAGCTCCACCTCCTCACAAAACCGCTCCCCTGACAGAAGCTTGGAAAAATCCGTATACTGATACCAGGTAAATTCACTGGGAAGCCCGTTGGGATAAAAAGGAGCCAGAAGCTGTTCCGGATTAAAAAAAAGATAACTGCACGAAACCTCACCCTCCTGCGGCGGAAAAAAAGAACCATGCGTAAAGAAGGGAGGAAGAAAACAGATATTCCCCGGTGAAAGGGAAGATACCTGATTCTCCAGATTCCAGGTCATGGTTCCGCTCTGACAGAACGCGATTTCAATGCAGTTATGAAAATGAATAAAATCTATCTGTGGCGTCGTGGATTTAACCTCCATCAAAAGAATCGGAAAATCCGCGGCGAATTTGTACTCTCTGTAAGTGACAGGAAGGTTCCTGCTGCAGGAAGTCATAGGAAATCCCCCTTAAAACAATTACGCCCCCAAAAGCGTGTTTTACTGATTATGCCTGTTCCGATAGCTCATCAGCTCCAGATAAAAATTAGCGGATGCAGTATTCGCATATGGAATCACAAACAGCAGACCGATCCCGCAGGTAAGCAGCCCCAGCAGATAAAGCGGGATAAAGCTTACAGCCAGATAAAAACGCCGCCCCTTGCTTCCCTTCATAATCTTCCGGCTGTACCGCAGGCACTCAATTGCCGAAAACTCCGGAAAATCCAGGCAAACATAAAAACTCTGAGAATACTGTAGGCTGATAATAGTTCCACCCACCAGCCCGATCACAAATGTAATAGAAAACACCAGTATCATTACGGACACCGAAACATCAACAAAACTGAAAATAGCCATACAGATAAAAAGCGGTACAAAGAAAACCAGACAAAGCAGCAGCTGAAAAAGCTGGATCAGAATCGCCTTATCCGGATGGTTCCCAAATCCATAAAAAACATCGCTGATCTTGATATTCCCCCCGCAGCACACATTCAGATACATGTAAGTCTGCCCCGCAAGGAAAATACCCATCAGCAGCTGCAGCAGACACTCAATCACGAACTGCACCGTCAGCCCCGTCATAGTCCTCGTATTCAGTGAAAACGTCGCCATGAAATTAATCATCGTCATAATCACTTCCACCACAAGAAACGCCGGAACCAAGGTCCCGTATTTCCCCAGCATCTGCCCCTTTGCCTTAGCCTTCAGCTCCGCTGAAGATGCATGTCTGTCCATATGTAAATCTCCTTCTGCATTCAAAAATCAAAAATACCCATAATAGCCCAGCTGCCTGAACCATAACTGATAATAAACCCGTTCCCGCACAGTTACTGAAAAACACCGCCGGCCCACATACCTTCATCCCCGCATAAAATCCCGCATGGATAAAGCAGCGCCTGCAACTGCTCTAATGATACCCTGCGTCCTCCTGAATCTGCTCCCACATATCATCAAAGCTTTCGCCATAAAAATACTCCGAATACTGATTCAGCTGATCGTGAAACTCCTGCTTATAAGAAGGATTCGTAAACAGCATCACGAAAAAACTTCCAACCACAACCACATTCACAACCATCCCCAGAATCCCCGTCAGCAGCCCGACTTTGGCATTCGGGAGCATAGCCTTATCATTCCCCTTGGAAAGCAGGCTCAAAATAATCGAAAGCCCCCCGCAGATAATCGGCGGATACACCGTTGCAAAAAAAGCGCTGATAACGGCAATAATCCCCAGCACCATGGAAGCTGTAGCAAAGCTGCTCCCCGGATGCCGCGTAGGCGGCGTATAATACGGAGGATACCCCGACCCATTATTCTGATAAGGCGGCACCTATCCATAAAATTCTCCTTTATCAACTCATACCATATAACATAAGCTGTTTCTATTTAACCTACAAACCCTACGGATGCTATTGTAGCACGTTTCCCCCACCAGCACAAATGAAAAAACTATGAAATCCCCACACATAATCCCTATTTCCTCATTCTGCCCCATACCCTCAAACCCCCTGCCCGCCGCCCCGATGACGCAGTCTGCAGGAACACAGCCAGGACGCGGCAAAGCAGGACATGGAGGGGAAGTTTCCATTCCCACTTGAAATCGGGGGGACATTTCCACTATAATAAAAAACAGGCACTGCAACGAGATCGGAAGAGCACGTAACTGTAAGGGCGTGAAAAAGCTATTCAGTTACGGTAGTTCAAAGAAAGGAAAACCCCCCGGCCTCCCACAGGCGCCAGGGGAAAACAGAAAAATAACCATGGATATTACAGGCAAACTGACAGAAGAACTCAAGGTAGAGCGCTGGCAGGTGGAAGCCGCAGTCAAGCTTATTGACGAAGGCAACACCATCCCCTTCATTTCCCGTTACCGCAAGGAGGTTACAGGCTCCCTCAACGACGAACAGCTCCGTGATCTCTACGAACGGCTGAATTACCTGCGAAATCTGGAGGAAAAGAAGGAACAGGTTCTTGCCAGCATTGAAGAACAGGGAAAACTGGACGAAGAGCTTAAGGCCAGGATCCTGGCGGCTGAAACTCTGGTAGTGGTGGAGGATCTTTACCGCCCTTACCGCCCCAAACGCAAGACAAGGGCCAGTGTGGCCAAGGAAAAGGGCCTGGACGGCCTGGCACAGTTCATCCTCGCCCAGGAAACCGACCGCCCCCTGGAGGAAGAAGCAGCCAGATACATCAGTGAGGAAAAGGGTGTGGAAAGCGCCGCGGACGCTCTGCAGGGTGCAAAAGACATCATCGCGGAGGCAGTTTCCGACGAAGCCGACTACCGAATCTATATCCGCAGCATCACCTTTGAGGAGGGGAAAATCACCAGCACGGCCAAGGATGAAAAAGCTGCCAGCGTTTATGAAATGTATTACGCTTACGAGGAACCGCTGAAAAAGGCCGCAGGCCACCGTATCCTCGCCCTCAACCGCGGAGAGAAAGAAAAATTCCTCACCGTAAAAATCGAAGCCCCGGAAGAGCGGATTCTCCGCTATCTGGAAAAAAAGGTAATTACGAAAGAGAACCCTGTCACCGGCCCTGTTCTCCGGGAAGTGATTGCAGACAGCTATAACCGCTTGATCGCTCCTGCCATCGAAAGGGAAATCCGCAGCGACCTTACGGAAAAAGCAGAGGACGGCGCCATTTCCGTTTTCGGAAAGAACCTGGAACAGCTCCTCATGCAGCCTCCCATCGCCGGCAAGGTGGTGCTGGGCTGGGACCCCGCCTTCCGTACCGGCTGCAAGCTGGCGGTGGTGGACGCTACCGGAAAGGTGCTTGACACGAAGGTGATTTACCCCACCGCCCCTCAGAACAAGGTGACGGAAGCCAAGGCGGAACTGAAAAGACTGATCAAAAAATACAATGTATCCCTGATTTCCGTAGGGAATGGAACGGCCTCCCGTGAGTCCGAGCAGGTGATCGTAGACCTGATTAAAGAGCTGGACACCCCGGTCCAGTACATTATCGTCAACGAAGCCGGCGCGTCCGTTTATTCCGCAAGCAAGCTGGCCACCGAGGAATTCCCCAACTTTGATGTGGGACAAAGAAGCGCTGCTTCCATTGCAAGACGCCTCCAGGATCCCCTTGCGGAGCTGGTAAAAATCGACCCCAAATCCATCGGCGTCGGACAGTATCAACATGATATGAACCAGAAAAAGCTGGGAGAAGCCCTCAGCGGCGTGGTGGAAGACTGCGTAAACCGCGTGGGCGTGGATCTGAACACCGCCTCCGCCTCCCTGCTGGAATACATTTCCGGCATCTCCAAGACAATAGCCAAAAATATTGTAGAATACCGTGAGACAAACGGCCGCTTTACCAACAGAAAGCAGCTGCTTAAGGTAGCCAAGCTGGGTCCTAAGGCGTTTGAACAGTGCGCCGGTTTCATGCGCATTCAGGACGGTGATAACCCGCTGGATGCCACCAGCGTCCATCCGGAATCCTATGAAGCGACCATGAAGCTTTTAGACAGGCTGGATCTGACCATGGAGGATGTGAAAAAGCTGCAGGCGGAGGCAAAATCCGCGAAAGCCGCTCTCCGCCAGCAGCCCGCCGCCCCTCAGGGCCGCAGCCAGAAGCAGAAGCCGCAGAACCAGAAAAATATCGTCATCCGCAACACCAATACCGCCATGGGAAAAGCCCTGGCTGCGGCCATGGGCGGCGCGGTGCTTCAGGAAGAGCCGGCCGGCAAAAAAGCAGCTTCCGCTCCCGCAGGCAGAACCGACACTGGAGCCGCCGCCTCTGCGGGAACAGCCCCCGCAAGCCTGGAACGCCGTGTCCGTGACAAGAAGAAAATGGCGGAAGAGCTGGGAATCGGTGAAATCACCCTTACCGACATCCTTAAGGAACTGGAAAAACCGGCCAGAGACCCCAGAGAAGACATGCCCGCCCCCATCCTGCGCAGCGACGTGCTGGACATGAAGGATCTGAAGCCCGGCATGATTCTCAAGGGAACCGTGCGAAATGTGATTGACTTCGGTGTTTTTGTGGATATCGGCGTCCACCAGGACGGCCTTGTGCATATCTCCCAGATTACCGACCGCTTTATCAAGCATCCTCTGGAAGCAGTGAGCGTAGGCGATATTGTGGATGTGAAGGTTCTTGACGTGGATCTTGCCAAGAAAAGGATTTCCCTCACCATGCGTCTTGCTCAGGAAACTCAGAAAAATAATAAAAACAAATAAAGGCATATAAAAAATGCTGCAGCCAAGGATACCGGGGCTGCAGCATTTTTTTCATGCTACGGACATAATACGGACAGTTTTAATTCTGCGGCTGGATTCTGTTTTCCGTTTCCAGCAAAAAAGCATCCACGCTTTTATTGAAGGCCTCCCACTTCCTGGAGGCAATAAAATGATCCCCCTCCAGGATGACCAGCTTGCTTCCGGGTATGGATCTTGCTATCAGCTGTGTATGGCTCAGCCGGATCATATCCCTTGTTCCGGCAATCACGAGAACCGGCATCTGCAAAGAGAGAAGTTCCTCCGGAACAATATGCGGCTGCGTCACCATCAGCCCCAGCATTTCCTTATTGGGCACCGCCTTTTTAGAAAACAACGCAATCAGGGAAACCATCAGATACCCCATAACAATGGGAAGCTGAACGGAATTTTTCACGCCTTTGGGAAACAAATTGGCCCCGTTTAAAATCAGCCTGCCAACCCGCCGGGGATGCCGCAGCGCGAAGAGCAGGGCGATGTTGGCCCCATCGGAGAAACCCAGGATATCAGCCTGCTCCAGTCCTTTTTCATCCATAAAGGCTTCCAAATCCAGGGCAAACTGTTCCAGCGTGAAAGGCGCTTCTCCCCTGGGCGACTTCCCATGCCCCCTGGTGTCCAGGGCATAAACATGATATTTTTCAGAAAAGAAAGAAATCTGATGCTCAAAATATTCTGCGCTTTCACCGTTTCCATGAAGGAGCAGAAGCGGCGTCCCCTTCCCCTTTTCCAGATAATGCAGCCTGATGTCCATAAACACCTCCACTTATATAACAATTAAAATAGCTGAACCGTTTCCCGCCTCCCCTACTTCTGCGGCAGGGCCTTCTGGAAATGCTGGTAATCCTTCATGGTTTTCCAGTTTCCGCCCCAGGTGAAGCCATGCTCCGTAAACAGCTGGTAACACAGATCATTTTTATCTATTTTGGCCGGAAAATCCAGGCTCCTGTCCGCATATATTTCACTGGCGGCCGGAGAGACCCTTCTTTTGCCGTTGGGATAGGTTACATAGGGGTTATACAGCGGATTTATATCAACGGCCAGCCCGTAGGCATGCCTGGAAAGGCTGGAGGTGCCGTCCACCACCCGGTAATTAAAGCAGGAGGTATTATTTGCCTCCATGGAAAGCGTATCGTCACCGCCGTATTCATCGATCAGCCGTATCCGTTCTATCGGATATGACGCCTGATAAAGCTCATAGAAAATTTCAACCAAATCCTGGGCAATCGCCTGGTTGCATATGATTTCCCCCACCTGCGGCTGTCCCTCAAAGTCCATATACAGCACCTGCAGATATGTAAGCTCCTCATAGGGAACAATACACCCCTCCCCATAAGAAATTCCGGTAATCTTTTCCTTCACCGCATCACTTAAGGATTCATAAAAGAAACCCTCCTGATAAGTCACCCGGTCGGCCTGAGGCACAGCAGACTGCGCTGCAGCACCTTTCCCTTGATTCCCACTCCCGTTTTCCCCTCCGGACGCTAACGTCCCCGCCGCACATAAGGGCAGCGGAACCGCCATGCAAAAAAGAAGACATAGAAGAAAAGCAACAGCGCCGCCTGATAAAATGTTCTTATTTTTGGTTATCATAAATCAGCAAACCCTCCCTATTGAAACCTGTTATGCCTATTATTATAATCTATGCAGCCGATCCTGGCAAAAAGAATCTGAAAAAGCGAAAATCCGCCGCCCGGCATTGCGCTGTTCGTCCCGGCATTCTGTATACTTTTCAGAAAAAGTTTTGTAAAACACTCCATCATGACAACTCCCGGAGGAACCGATATAATGAAAGAACATGATACAAAAGTATAGTGGACCGGAAAACTGCGGATGCCGGTAACAGTCCGATTATCCATGCTGCCGCACCAAATGCAGTAAAGCTTCTGTTCACAGTAATTATTTGATCAGCGCAGGCGGCGCCTGTGCCAAGGGAGGGGAAAATGAATCAGGATATTTCATACTTACAGCGCCTGAACCGGCCCGAAGGACCGGTCGATGTGGTTCTGGACACGGACACCTATAATGAAATCGACGACCAGTATGCCCTGGCCTATCTCATCAAATCGGAGGAAAAGCTGCATCTGAAGGCTGTTTATGCAGCGCCCTTCCATAATGAGAAATCCAGCGGACCAGAAGACGGTATGGAAAAAAGCTATCAGGAAATCCACCATATCCTGGACTTGATGGAAAAGCAGGAACTGAAGGAACACGTATACCGCGGCTCAGCCCAATACCTTCCGGACGAAGAGACACCCGTTGCATCCGATGCCGCAGCGCATCTGGCCGCGCTGGCGCTTGGCTATACACCGGAAAAGCCCCTGTACGTCATTGCCATCGGAGCCATTACCAATGTGGCCTCAGCCCTGCTCATGAAGCCGGAAATCAAAGACCGCATAGTTCTCATCTGGCTTGGCGGCAATGCCCATGAATGGCCGGATAATAAGGAATTCAATCTTTTCCAGGATGTGGCTGCGGCGAGAGTGGTATTCGGCTGCGGCGCAGCTTTGGTACAGCTTCCCTGCATGGGCGTGGTATCCTCTTTCACCACCGGCCCCGGCGAACTGGAGACTTTTCTCCGCGGCAAAAACAAGCTGTGCGATTATCTGACAGACTACACGGAAAAGGAAGGCGCAGCCGGAAGCAAAAACAGCTGCTGGACAAGGGTGATCTGGGATGTCACCGCGGTGGCCTGGCTGCTGGACGGTGATTTCATGCGTGACAGACTGGTGCCCAGCCCGATTCCGCAGTATGATCATCATTACAGCTTTGACCCCGGAAGGCATTTTATCAGATATGTTTACCATATTAACAGGGACAATCTGTTTGAGGATTTATTCAGAAAGCTTGCACAGTAAATATACAGTCCTGGTGGACGTTTACGGCACATGACAGGATATAAGACAGATGGGAGCAAAACATGAAGATTTTAAATTTCGGTTCACTGAATATTGATAAGGTATATAAAGTGAAGCATTTTGTAAGGCCGGGCGAGACGATTTTTTCAGAAGAATATCAATGCTTTCCCGGTGGCAAGGGGCTGAACCAGTCCATTGCGGCAGCACGTGCCGGGGTTCCGATTTATCATGCCGGGACCATAGGCCCGGACGGCCGCTTCCTGGCGGAGCTGCTTAAGGAAAGCGGCGTGGATACCCGGTATCTGCGTGAGAACGGAAGCATTACAGGACATGCGCTGATTCAGGTTTCCGAAGAAGGGGAAAACTGCATCATCCTTTTTAACGGCAGCAATTATGAGAATGGCAGAGAATTCATCAACCAGGTGCTGGAAGATTTCGGTGAAGGAGATATTCTGGTTCTGCAAAACGAAATCAGCAACCTTCCCTATCTTCTTGAAAAAGGCGCCGCTATGGGAATGCGGGTTCTGTTTAACCCTTCGCCGATGAATGAGAGCCTGAAAAAGACGGATCTTTCCGGCGTCACCTGGCTGATGCTGAATGAAACGGAAGGAAATGACATTACAGGTGCCTCCGATCCCGACCGTATCACGGAGGTTCTTCTGGAGAAATATCCTCAAATGAAGGTAATCCTTACATTGGGCCGGAAGGGCGCTGTTTACAAAAGCGCGGAGGAATGTGTATATCAGCCCTGTTTTCCAGTGAATGCTGTGGATACTACAGCAGCAGGAGATACCTTCACCGGATATTTTATCGCGGCTATAGTGGAAGGGAAGACCATGCAGGAGGCGCTGCGTCTTGCTGCCTGCGCTTCTTCCATTACCGTATCCCGGGAAGGCGCAGCTGTTTCCATCCCTGAAAGAACCCAGGTGGACGAACGCCTGCGACAGCTTGATAAAGGAAATTAATTATATATGGAATTAAAAATAAGGCGGATAACGCCGCAGGATTACGGAAACATCCGTATGCTGGACAGCCTGTCAGTCTGCCATGATCAGGAGGATGAAACTGTAGACGATCCGGATTGGGCTATATTTGCCAAAGAGCTACAGTACAATGGATTTGAGGAAACTGACAAAGTCTTAAGCTTTCAAAAGTATGGTTTCATGCATTAGTATTACATATTAAAAATAGCAAAAAAGGTATGGAAATCAAGGCCAAAATTCAGCTGTTAGTGCTGAAGCGGCGCGTTTTCCATACCTTTTCCTTTTCCATGTCAAACATTTACAACGGCAGATCCTTCCGCCCAAAGCACACAGCCCCGCTCCCATACAGCGCCGCCCCAATCACCGCCATAATCACACAGCTCCCGGTGGCGCCGTCCTGGCCTGACACAATTTTTTCTCCGGGGAACAGCGTAAATGGTGTAAGATACCGGAAAAACTCCAAATCCCCGCCCATATTACCAAGCATCTGAAACAGGAAAAACAGAATCAGCAGCCCGGCGCCGACGAAGAAATACCACTTTGAATCATTGAAAATACATGCCGGCAGAAAAACGATTCCTCCCAGCATCAGGTGCAGCAGAAGAAGCGCTGCATTCAGCTTCAGATAGACAGGGATATCCAGCTCGCCGGGAAACAGGCTTTCGCAGCTGACAATTCCGATGGCCGTGATCAGGGCAATCAAAAGCGCCGTTTCCAGCAGCAGGGTTAACAGCTGCGTCACTAAAATCCGTGTTCGTGAGTTGGGAGTGGACAGAAGTACAGCCATAGAACCGGTGTCCACATAATGTGCAAGAAGCTTATTCCCAAGAATAATCAGAAAAATAACAGGAAAAACCAGCATGATAAATCCATACAGATAAATATGTACGAATTCAGTCAGATTCCCCGCAATTCCTGTCATTCCCACTGCGGTCATCATCCCCGGTAGCGCCTGCTGGTAATCGTTAAGCATGTGGGCAAGCTCAGGGTCGTACATATAAATAATAACTGTGGTATACATGGTCATCGCAGCCAATATAATCAGCAGAATTTTCCAGGTCTGTGCCAGATTTCTTTTCAAAAGCGGTAATGAAATCATGCCTTTTCACCTCCATAATAATGAAGAAAAATTTCTTCCAGCGTCTGTGTGTGGATCTGCAGATCCCTGACAGAACATTCCGACAACAGAGACAGTAGCCTGGGGATATCCCCCTTCACGGCAACGGTAACCTGACAGCCTTCCCTTCGCGTGATTGAAAATCCGGGCAGGACAAGAGCATCCGCCGCCTCTTTGCTGTCCAGCGTGATAATGTAGTCTCTTGTCCGTTTTTTCTTAAGCCCCTCCATATCCTCAATGGCGGCAATTTCCCCCTGCCTGATTATCGCCGTCCTTTCACAGGTGCGTTCCACCTCTTCAAACAGATGGGAGGACATAAAAACAGTGGTTCCCTTCTTTTTTTCTTCCAGAATCAGTTCGATAAAGCGATTCTGCATTAATGGATCCAGGCCGCTGGTGGGCTCATCCAGAATTACGATTTCGGGATTCCCCATAAAAGCATTTACGATGCCCAGCTTCTGCTTCATGCCCTTTGACATTTTTCTCACGCGGCCGGAAGGATCCAGCTCAAGCAGCTCCATCAATTCCCGCATTCGGCTTTTGTCCTTAATCCCTTTCATTTCCGCCAGAAGCCTGAGAAGCCCGTCGCCGGTGCAATCCTCAGGAAAAGCGATCTCCCCGGCCAGGTAGCCCAGTGATTTCTGGATGACGGCGGCCTCATGAAAACAGTCCATGCCCAGAATGCGGCAGGAGCCCTTTTCCGGACGCAGAAAACCAAGCAGATGCCGTATTGTTGTGGTTTTTCCCGCGCCGTTAGGACCGAGAAAGCCGTAAACCTCACCTTTTTTTACCGATAATGAAATATCAAATATTCCCTTGTGACTGCCGTAATCCTTAGTGATATGACTGATATCTATGGCATTCATAAATACTCCTCCCTGTAAGAAAGCCGACGGAACATATCGCTCCATTCCTTAAAATCATGCATAATTTCATCCAGCACAAACGGTTTACCCTGCCTTCGTTTCTCGCTGATGTAGCCGTCCGCCATCCACAAAAGCATCCGCAGTATCTGTTGCGGGTCGGCATCCTGACGGAATCTTGAGAAATCCACATTTTTAAAATACAGGAAGATAGAATTATCTATATAATCCTGGTTTGTGCTGTTTAACTCATCTGATACCTCTTCCTTTTCCGGATAAAAGCAGCGCATGACAAAATCCATCAGATAGGGATTGCGCGACATGATGGCGGCCTTTTTCTGCGCAGAATAGGCCAGCAGCTCAAAAAAGTCAGTGATCTCCTTAAAATGGGCATCAACGACCTGAGCCGTCACAATTTGTTTTGTATAATCATAAATATAAAGATATAAACTCTTTTTATTATGGAAATAGTAGAAAAGCAGCCCTTTGGATATCCCTGCCTTTGCGGCGATATCATCCGTGGATGCCCGCTTATATTCATGCGTGGCAAACACCTCCAGGGACGCATTGATTATTGCCTGCTGTTTTTCTTCGGGCAAATGGAAAAACTGTTCGTTCATGGAACACCTCCTGACTGCTTCGGTTTAACCGGCCGGGTTAAATATAATTTCAGTCTAGCGGATTGACTGGAATTTGCAACCCCTTAAAAATAAAAAAACATAATGGCTCAGAACGCTGTACTGCTGCAGCGCCTTCCTGTCCGCCCCGGTGCGCGGGCAAATGAGCGTGCGGAGAAACGTATGCGGAGAAATGTATGCGGACAAACGGACAATCCGCGCCTTGACATTTAATAAAATCCTGCTATGATAATAGAGTAACAATTTAATAAAGGTAAAGTTCTTCAGGGTTGGGTGTAATTCCCTACCGGCGGTGACGCTGCAGTTGTTCCACGACAGGTGCAGACAAGTCCGCGACCCGCGTCATGCGGCTGATCCGGTACGAATCCGGAACCGACAGTAAAGTCTGGATGAAAGAAGAAAATCATGCATGGAATACCTGTTTTTACGCCGTTTGGTTTACGGAGGCGGCAGGTGTTTTCCAGGGATTGGATATCTGCCCGGAGAATCATTTCTCCGGGCTTTTTTGATACCTTCCTTTCATGAAGCATCAGAAGAATTTTCCTTGTCTTACGCAATAACTCCGGCTGGCCGGAGAAAGAAAAGGAGAGTATACATAATGAATGATTTAGCAGCGTCCTTCGCGGAAAACCTTATTTTTGTCCTGGAGTTTCTGGGGCTTGTGGCAGCCATGGTAATCATCGCCTACGTGGTGGAAAAATGGGAACGAAAGAAAAACGGAAACAGGGAACGTACCCTCACCACCAGAAAAATAGCCATGATAGGCGTATTTTCGGCGATAGCGGTCATCCTGCACATGCTGGATTTCCCAATCCCCTTTGCCCCGGAATTCTATAAAATGGATTTCAGCGAGCTTCCTGCCCTGATCGGCGCATTTGCCTTTGGCCCGGTGGCGGCGGTCATGATTGAGTTCTGCAAAATTATCCTGAAGCTTCTGTTTAAAGGAACCTCCACCGCATTTGTAGGAGATCTGGCCAATTTTATCATTGGCTGCAGCTTCCTGCTTCCTGCCTCTATCATATACCTGTTCCGCAAGAACAAGAAAAATGCCATAATCGGCTGTGTTGTGGGAACACTTGTAATGACGGTTTTCGGAACTGCCTTCAACGCGGTGTACCTGCTCCCCAAATTTGCAGAGCTGTACGGAATGCCGTTAGATTCCATTGTCGGCCTGGGCCACGCCATCAATCCCTCCATCAACAGCGTGACTACGCTTGCATTATTTGCCGTAGCGCCCATGAACCTGATGAAAGGCGGCATCGTTTCCATAGTAACCATGCTGATTTATAAAAAACTCAGCCCTATCCTGCACAGCAAAAAATAATAAAAAAGGCAGGCCATTGCGGCCTGCCGGGTTTTTTTGAGGGAGGGCCGGCATCTTTTCCGGATGCCGGCAAGTTATGAAAAAGAAATCTATCTAAAATTTTCTTGTTGGCTTTGTATAGGTATAAGATAACATTTAAGTGTGTAGGAATCGTGATGGAATTTTGAAGAAACTGTGAAGCTTTTGGAACTAAAAAATGAATCCTCAGCTCAGTTTTTCCGAAAAACCTGATTCGCCGGAAAGACCGTTCACCAGATTTTCCATTTCCTGTTTTGACTGCACATGCCTTGAACGGTCAATCACATCCTGCCTTGCACTTTCGCTCATGGAAGAAAAAGTCCGCATGGCATCCATATTCTGCGCCAGGGCCATTCCCAGCCCCAAAGGTATCCCGTCATCGTTTAAAAGACTCATGTTTTTCTCCTTCGTTTTTTATTTTATTATGTCATAATACATAAAAATTATACAGAAACTTACGTTATTTAGAAAAAATTAAGAAATAATTAAAAGAACTGCATAGATTTTTAGAAGGCAACTATAGTATGATAGTCGGAGTAATTCCAAGAAGGACTTATTTATAAGGAATGCCGAACCTCGGGTCCGGCTGCCGGATAAGGCCAAAATGGAATTGGCTGGATCAGATTGGAGAAAAAAAACAGCGGAATGGCCGCATCAGCTGGAAGAAAAATACCAGTTGACAAAGAGCTGAATCAGTATTACTGTATTAATTACATAATACAGGTGATATATCATGCGGTTTTCCAGGTGAGGCCGCCTGCATTGCAGGTCATGGGCTTATGGAAAACAAAGGGAGAGAATCTATGAGTGCGCTGGTTGAAGTAAAGGACATGTGTAAGGTATATAACCCGGGTGAAAATGAGGTGCGGGCGCTTGATCATGTCAATGTAACCATTAATGAGAATGAATTTGTAGCAATTATCGGCCATTCCGGTTCCGGAAAGTCTACGCTGATGAACATGCTGGGGTGCCTGGATGTACCTACAAGCGGAACATATCTTCTGCATGACCAGGATGTTTCAAGAATGAGCGACGATGATCTTTCGGATATCAGGAACAGGGAAATCGGCTTTATTTTTCAGGGCTTTAACCTGATCCAGAATCTGACGGCCCTGGAAAATGTGGAGCTGCCCCTGATTTACCGCGGTGTGGGGAAAAGGGAGCGGACAGAGCTTTCCAGGAATGCCCTCACGAGAGTGGGCCTTGAGAAAAGAATGAGCCATAAGCCCTCTGAGATGTCCGGCGGGCAGCAGCAGAGAGTTGCCATCGCAAGAGCGATTGCCCAGGCGCCTCCGGTAATCCTTGCGGATGAGCCTACCGGTAACCTGGATTCCGGATCTACGAAGGAAATTATGGGGATTCTGAAGGATTTACATAAGGAAGGCAGAACGGTAATCATTATTACCCATGATAATGACATTGCAGCTCAGGCAGAACGTATTATCAGGATTAAGGACGGCCAGATTGAAGCGGATTATGTCCAGGATACGGAAATTTATGAAGAATAACTGCTAAAGCAGGCTTTCAGACAGTTATAAGAAGCAGTGTGGGAAGCGGCGCAGGACAAGCCGCAGGCCGGCTCTGTTTTTATGAATAAAGGCAACTACCCGATGGGACTGAATGGAGGATACAAGATGAGTGAGTTAGAAAACAAGGGCGCCGAAAACCTGACGGAGGTCCAGGAGACGGCAAAGGAAAAGAAGAAAAGAGAAAAAGCCGAAGCTAAGGAAAAGAAAGCGCAGCAGAAGAGAGAGGCCATTATGGCCGGCGGCACACAGAAGAAGAAAAAGAAGAAAATAGGCTGGATTATTGCGCTGGTTCTCGTGGTAGTCATTGTGGGTTATTCCGTAGTGACCAGCGTAATTGCCAAGAATACGCCCATGCAGGTGAATACCATTGAAGTGACGATGGGAAGCATTGAAGAGACCATGTCCACCAGCGGTACGGTGAGCAGTGAGCAGAGCAAGACATACTATGCGCCGGTAGGCGCCACTATCTCTGAGATGAAGATCGCCCTGGGCGATGAGGTGGCAGAAGGACAGCAGCTGGTATCCTTCGATACCACCGAACTGGAAAACAGAAAAGCAAAAGCGGCGCTGGATGCTTCCGCAACGGCGAACAGCTACAGAAGCTCCCAGTATCAGAGCAACAAGAATGAATCAGAGTATAATGAAGCAACCATCGGCCTGGACGAACTGAAGATCCTTGCCGAGCAGCAGGAGCAGTACGTACAGGGACTGAAATACCAGCTGGAGGATGAAACCCAGCGTGAAAGAGAAAAGCTTCAGGACTGGCTGGGCAAGCTGAACCAGGAGCTGGAGACCCAGAATAATAAGCTGGCTGAGCAGAGTGATTCAGATGCCAGAAAAGGAATTCAGGAAATCATCCAGAACCTGAATAACAGCATCCGGGAAACAAGCAACCAGCTCAGCGATCTGAGCATGTCCGAGGACCTGAGGGAGACCCAGCGTATTATTGACGCGGAGCAGAAGAAGCTGGAGGATATGAAAGAAGAGATCAGCAAGCGGGAAGGAAAGGAATCCTCCTCTGAAGCAGGAATTGCCGATCCTTATTCCAAGCAGCAGCAGGCAGATACCGTACAGAGCGCACAGATTACCGCAAGTGAAGCGGCGGCAGAGCTGGAGAAGGCTCAGGCGGGTGTTGTTGCAGAATTCCCCGGCATCGTAACCAAGATTGCCACCGTATCCACATCCAAGGATGCAACCAAGGGCGGCGGCCTTCTGGAAGGGGCTACCGTAGCTGAAGGAACCGAGCTTTTTACCATAGAAAGCAACAAACAGGTAAAGGTGGGCATCGAAGTCACCAAATATGACCTGCCCAAAATCGAAATCGGCCAGAAGGTGGATGTTACCATTGCAGGAAAAGAATATGAAGGCGAGGTTTCCAAAATCAATAAAGTGGCCGCTGCCAATTCCCAGGGAACGCCTGTAGTTGGAGCAGAGGTACATATCAAGAACCCGGACGAGGATATTTTCCTGGGCGTGGAGGCCAAGCTTGTTATCCATACCGCATCTGCGGAAAATGTTCTTACAGTACCTGTTGAAATCGTAAATGCGGATAAGCAGGGTGAGTTCTGCTACGTTGTGGAAAACGGCGTGGTAACCATGAGAAGAATCACCACAGGAATTTCCTCTGACAGCATGGTTGAGGTAAAGGAAGGCCTGAAGGAAGGCGATCAGATATTATATGATGTGACAGGTATGGTGACAGAGGGCATGAAGGTCATGGCGGGTCCTATGGGGAACGGGCTGGGGGGGTGATATTCAT
>OBZG01000782.1_pt1 | contig 17198 bp, 14 predicted proteins | sample 1550701 | NCBI WGS metagenome assembly OBZG01 (sample SAMEA2580229, study PRJEB22360) | human gut metagenome | biome: human gut; feature: human-associated habitat; material: faeces | place: Denmark | collected 2008/2010
TTACCGTGTAAGCATACGTATGCAGCCGGATTTGATGCATCAGGGAGCCGTGCTGGGCGGGCTGCTGGCTGAGAGCCTGAAGCAGGGCATACTGCCGGAACAGATGGAGTGCGCAAAAAGAAGGGAATTCCTTTTAAAGCTGACGGAGGATCCGCTGACGCTTCCTGCTTTGGAAGGAAAAAACGGAGAAGCAGGAAAACAGGCTCCGGAGAAGGCGGTTTACAGGATAACTGCCGCGTCCAGGACCCACTGGGTGGATGTGCCATTTATATATGAAGAAACAGAGTTGTCTCCGGTTACGGCTGCAGTGACGGCAGAGTCGGAGGAGGTCCTTCCCCTTCTGCTGAAAAGGCTTCAGGAGGAAACCTCGCCATATGACTGGAAAAAAGGCGGAGCTTCGGATGGATGTCCGCAGGAGTGTACAGGAGGCCTGCGTATCCGGCTGATTGGCCTGTGTCTGTGGCATGGCTGGGAGGAGGAGGAGGAGGAATACGCCGCATTCGTAGAGCAGGAGCTGTCCGGCAGCGGGCTTCCGGAAAGAGCCGGATCTGTCATGTGTGCACAGCTGCTTCCGGATCATGGCGTGATGCCGGAGACGGTTTACCATATGAATCTTCTGGGAAGAAGCGGGAAGGACTGTATTCTCCCTGTTTTTGAAAGGGCGCTTATGCTGCTGGCTGTGGCGGACCGGGATTATCAGGATATCCATCGGGGAATTTACCATTATGTGGAGAGCTTTGCTTATGCTGCGGAGCACAGCGGCAGAAAGGAGTTTATTCCCATGTTGCAGAAGCTGATCCGTTTTCCGGAATTCACAGAGTGCATGAAGGAGGAACGGCAGGTAGCGCTTATGACGGAACGGCTGCAGATTTTGTATCTGATTCTCTGCCGCGCGCTGGCAGGGCTGGGAGAGGAGGACGGCGTGCGGGGACTGCGCACATTGCAGAGTTATCCGGCAGGCCTTGCCGTCCGCCTTTCGGCAGGAAAAGCCGAAAAGGAAGAGAGAAAGCGAAAAAACCAGAAAATATGGTAGCGGTTCAGCCCCGTCTGAACTGTTACAACGATTCAGTCACAGGAAAACAGACAGAAAGAGGCGGCGGGAACCGCCGGAAAAGGGTTATATCGTACTATGAATAAAAAAGAGCTTTACATGATAGGAAATTCACATATCGATCCGGTCTGGTTCTGGAACTGGGAGGAAGGGATGCAGGAGGTGAAGACTACCTATGCATCGGCCCTGGAGCGGATGAAGGAATTTGACGACTTTAAATTTACCTCTACCTCCACGCTGTTTTTTGAATGGATAGAGGGAATCCTTCCGGAAATGTTTGAGGAGATCAGGCAGCGTGTGGCGGAGGGAAGATGGGAAATTACAGGAGGCTGGTTCCTGGAGCCGGACTGCATCCTTCCCTGTGGAGAGGCTTTTGTCAGGCAGGGGCTGTACGCCCAGAGGTATCTGCTGGATCGTTTCGGGAAGCTGTGTACCATCGGTTCCAATGTGGACAGCTTCGGCCATAACCATGTTCTCCCCCAGATATTGAAAAAAAGCGGCATGGATTCCTATGTGTTCATGCGCCCCAGGCTGGATACCCCGGTTTTTGTATGGGAGAGCGATGACGGCAGTCGTGTAAATGCAATCAGCCTTCCTGCGGAATATACCACCTGGTTCCATGAACCCACGGTAAAAAATATAGAAACCACGCTGGAACGCACCATGGAGTATGATAAAATGCCCTGCTGCTACGGTGTGGGCAATCACGGCGGCGGTCCCACGATAGAAAACATCAACAGCATACTGAGCCTCCGGAAGGATAAGGAAGCCTTTGCCGCCTATGGGGACGTACAGCTGAAATTTTCCACCTATACGGAATTCCTGGAAGCGATAACCGGGGAAGCGGCCGCATCAGGTACGAAGCTGCCTGTGTTGAGAGGCCCTTTTGAAAAGGTAAATGAAGGCTGCTATTCCATTGATTCAGAGTTCAAGCGACTGAACCGGCTGGCGGAAAGCAGGCTGATGGAAGCTGAAAACCTGATGAGTATGGAGGCGATGCTTTCCGACGGCGGTGACGGGAGCGAGCTGGCCTGGAGGAAGCAGACCGGGGAAATGGAAGCGCTGTGGAAGGTTCTTTTGTTCAACGAATTCCATGACACCATGGGCGGAACCACCATCAAATCAGCCAGGGATGAAGCCATTATGCAGCTTTCCGGCGTATGTGCCCAGGCCGGCAAAATAAAGGCGCTTGCAATACAGGGAATTGTAAACAGGCTTTCCGCCCGGGGAGAGGGCTTCCCGCTGGTTCTGTTCAACACGGACAGCCAGCCGTTTGATGATTATGTGGAGGCAGAGCTGGAATGGTTCTGCCAGGCCCCGCTGAAGCTTCTCGGCCCGGCGGCGATAGCTGCGGATGCATCCATGGAAGGTGAAGCATCCAAGGAAGCTGAAGCATCCATGGATGCTGTCTCTTACCAGGAAATCCCCTACCAGAGAATCCATACGGATGCTAAGGTAAGACATACCACGCTGGGCGGCAGGAGGAGATTTGTTTTCAGGGCGCAGGTACCGGCCTTTGGCTTTGCCGTATACCGTACGGTGAAGGAGGAGCCGTCCCTTTGCTTCAATAATTCCATGGAAATTGACAATCCCTGTGCGGACACCCTGGAAAATGAATACATCTGTGCTCGGTTTGACACCGCTACGGGAGTGCTGGTTTCCCTGACGGATAAAGAAACGGGCTACGATGCCCTGAAGGGACCGTGCGGCGTGCGCGTGTACACGGATGAAAGGGATGCCTGGGGCGGACTCCAGGGCAGGAGATATGAGGACAGGAATGCTTCCTTCCATCTGCTCAGTATAGAAAAAGTGGAAAGCGGCAGAGTCCGGGAGGTTATCCGTGTGCGTACGGCCTTTGAAGGAACCACGCTGGAGCAGCTGTATTCCCTGGGGGCGGAGGAAAAAGAGCTGAGGGTGGAAAACAGGCTGATTTTCAATCATAACTGGACGCTGCTGAAGGCGGCCTTCACCACCGGAAAGGAATGCATCTATACGGCGGCGGAAACGGCCTATGGCATTCTGGAAAGAGATCTGAAGGGGGATGCCGCGGAGTATTATATGCAGCGCTTCCTGGATGTGCAGGATCAGGAGGGCAGAGGGCTGGCCATTGCCAATGACGGGAAATACGCCTTTAACATTACGGAGGACAGAACCCAGATTACCCTTTGCAGAAGCGCCATTTATGCCCAGGGCAACAGCCCGGACTGGTACAACGGAAAGGAAAGCTATCAGTATACGGATATTGGGCCTCAATGCTTCCGGTTTGTCCTGAAGCCTCACGGAAGGAAGCTGCCGTCCTCAGAATACTACCGGATTGCCGTTAAAATAAATTCTCCGGTTTCTTATCTGGCGGACAGCGCCCATGCGGGAAGCAGGCGGCTTACTGCATGCAGCCTTGCAGGAATCAGAAAAGGCGGAGCGGCCGGAGGGGACTGCGACAATGTCCGCATCATGCTGATGAAAAAATGTGAGGACGACAATTCCCTGATAGTCAGGCTTCTGGAAACGGAAGGAAGGGACACACAATGTGTACTCACGGTAAATAAAATAAGCTATCCGGTGACCATCGGCCACCGGGAAATCCTCACCCTGAAGCTTCCCGGCACCCGGACGACCGCGGGGGAGGCCACGGAGGTAAACCTGCTGGAATTTGCAGACTGTCAGGCCCCGGACGGCGGTAATACAGAGTAACCTATAAATTTTCTGATATACAGTGCGGCGCACAGCAGCGCAGACAGGAGAGAGTATGGAAAAAGAAAAGACTTTATATATGATCGGCAACGCCCACCTGGATCCGGTATGGCTCTGGCAGTGGCAGGGGGGGTATCAGGAGGTTAAGGCCACCTTCCGTTCGGCCCTGGACAGGATGAAGGAGTATGACGACTTCTTTTTTACAAGCAGCTCTGCAGCCTACTATGAGTGGGTGGAGGAAAACGAACCCGCCATGTTTGAGGAAATCAGGGAACGGGTCAAAGAGGGCCGCTGGGTAATCGTGGGCGGCTGGTGGATTCAGCCGGACTGTAATGCGCCGGGCGGGGAGTCCTATGTGCGCCAGGGGTTGTACGGTCAGCGGTATTTTCAGGAGAAGCTGGGAGTGACTGCGCAGACCGGATATAACGTGGACAGCTTCGGCCACAACGGCATGCTGCCGCAGATTCTGAAAAAATCGGGAATGGACAATTACGTATTCATGCGTCCGGGACGTCATGAAAAGGGACTGGAGGGTGAAACCTTTACCTGGACCTCCAATGATGGTTCCGCGGTGACTGCTTTCCGGATTCCCTTTGAATACTGTACCTGGCCCAGGGAGCTGAAGGAACATATAGAGCGCTGTGCCGGAGAAATCAAGGATCCCAGGGGCAGCATCATGTGCTTTTACGGTGTGGGAAACCACGGCGGCGGCCCCACAAAGCAGAATATTGAAAGCATCCATGAGCTGAACCGGGCCGAAGATATGCCGCGGCTGATCCTATCCACGCCGGATGACTATTTTCAGGCGGTTAAGCAAAGCGGAAGGACGCTGCCTGTGGTATCCGGCGAGCTGTTCCACCATTCCAGCGGCTGTTACAGCGCCCATTCCGAGGTGAAGCAGCTGAACCGTCTGGCGGAAAACCGCCTTATTATGGCGGAAAAGCTTTCTGTTGCAGGAAAGCACTGGGCAGGCGGAAAATATCCGCTGGAAAAGTATACGGAAAGCTGGAAAAAGGTGCTGTTTAACCAGTTCCATGACATCATGGCGGGAACCTCCATAGAACCTGCCTATGAGGATGCCAGGGAAAGCTATGGCGCTGCGCTGGATACGGCGGCGAGAGGGCTGAATGCGGCAGTGCAGTCCATATCCTGGCATATTGATATCCCCATGGAAGAGGATATGAAGCCCATCGTGGTATTCAATCCCAACGCCTTTTCCGGTAAATTCGAGGTGGAAATGGAATCCCCCTGCCTGAAGGAAAATCAGGTTCTGGTGGATGAGGAGGGCACGCAGATACCGCTGCAGACCGTACAGTCGCTGGCCTCCAGCAACGGACGGACGAGGCTTGTGTTTATCGCCGAGCTCCCGGCCCTTGGCTACCGCACCTACCGTCTGGTGATAAGGGAGGCGGCCAGGACCTTCCCGGATGTGGAATGCAGCGGGAATACGGCGGAAAACAGATGGTTTAAAATCGCCTTTGATGAAAAAACAGGCTATATTTCTTCCCTTTACAAGAAAAATGACGGTACCGAATATTTCAGCGGTCCGGCGGCCGTGCCTGTGGTGATAGAGGATAAAAGCGATACCTGGTCCCATGGCGTGCGTATTTTTGACAAGGTGAAGGGCCGCTTTGAAGGCGTTTCCGTAAAAAGAGTGGAATGCGGTCCAGTAAAATGTGTGATCCGTGTCACCAGCACCTATGGAAGCTCCCGTATTTTCCAGGATTTTTCCATCTACAGGGAACTGGATTATATCCGCGTAAAAACAACGGTGGACTGGCATGAAAAAATGTCCATGCTGAAGCTGCGGTTCCCGATGCAGCTTAATTACCTGCGGGCCAGCTGGGAAATCCCTTACGGCGTGGCGCAAAGAGAACCGAACGGAGAGGAATACCCCATGCAGAATTTCCTGGATACGGAGGGCGCCAATCCGGGGCTGGAAACGGCAATAAACGGACTTTCCTTCCTCAATGACGGGAAATCCAGCGGCAGCATTGCGGGAAAGGAAGTCTCCCTGACCGTGCTGCGCAGCCCGATATATGCCAATCACGAGCCTTACCAGCCGGATGAAAATCTGGAATATGTATATGTGGATCAGGGTGTGCAGACCTTTACCTACGGCCTTTACCCCCATGACGGCAGCTGGGAGGATGCCTGCACCGTACGGCGCAGCCGGGAGCTGAATGAAAAGCCCATTGCCCTGTTTGAAACCTATCATAAGGGCGAGCTGCCCCAGAGCGCCTCTTTCCTGAGCGTATCTGCGGACAATGTGCTTGTGACCGTTATGAAGGAAGCGGAAGATGGAAGCGGGGACCTTATCCTGCGCCTTGTGGAAACAGCGGGCAGGACCTGTGAAACACAGGTTGCAGTTCATGGGCTGCACAGGGAATTTTCCCTTGCTTTCACCCCGTTTGAAATCAAAACCGTGCGTATTCCGGTTCACAGCCAGTTGGAAATCCTGGAAAATGATCTCCTGGAAAGGGAAGAAGCGCACAGACAGGAGGATTAATGCAGTATCACAGGCAGAGATGTGATATGCAGAGGAGAAATTATGAAAAAAATAGCAGTAATCCATACAACCCCTGTAACCATACCCACGTTGAAAAAGCTGCTTGCTGCGGCTGTGGGACAGGGGGAGGCAATTGAAGTTGTGAACCTGCTGGATGACAGCATGCTGCCGGAAATCAACCGGGAGGGGCGGATAACGGAGGGCGTGAAGTACCGCCTGAATTCCCTTCTGCTGCTGGCGCAGACCACCGGGGCGGACGCCATACTCCGCTTCCATCGGCGGGCTGGCGGAGGAGGGAAGGGCGATTGTAAATATTCCCGTATTCCGCATTGATGAGCCTATGGCTGGCCTGGCGGCCGGTTATACGCGCGTAGGCGTTGCGGCAACCCTGCAGTCCACCATTTTTCCCACCACAGCGCTGATCCGCAGAAAAGCGGAGGAAGCGGGGCGCGCGGAAACACTTGTCCTTAACAGCCTGGTGATTGAAAATGCGGGCAGCCTGCTGGCGGAAGGCCGGGAAGCGGAGTATGACCGGATGGTGGGTGAGAAGCTGAAGGCGCTGCTTGCCGAAAATGAGGTGGTGGTACTGGCGCAGGCGTCCATGGCAAGAGCCGTGGAGAACTGGCCGGAGGAAGAGAAAAAACGCTGCCTGACCAGCCCGGTCAGCGGCACGGAGGCGGTCTGCGCCTGGCTGAAGCAGAGGTAACAGGCAATGGAATTATTTCTGGGAATTGATATTGGTACGACGCATATGAAGGTATGTGCGGTAAGGCCGGACGGTTCCGTCTGCCATACCGTCCTCAGGGATCAGTCCGTGCGGGAGCTTCCGGGCTGGGGGAGCTGCTTTCGTGCAGAGGAGCTTTGGGAGAAAACGGAGGACTGCCTGAAGGAGCTTTTTTCTCAGATTGACCGAAAGCAGATCAGGGCCATAGGCATTACCAGCATGGCGGAAGCGGGAGTGGCGGTGGATGCGGATGGCGTTCCCCTGACGCCTGTTGTGCCATGGAACGCCGGGCAGGGAGGACCGGAGGAAGCGGATTTTCCCGCCTCCCTGAGAGGTTTTTCCCTGTATCGGAAAACAGGACTGATCTGGCACCGGAAATATACCATCAACCAGCTGCTTTCCCTGAAAACCAGCAGGCCGGAGCTGTTTGAAAGGATGGACTGTTTCCTGTCCGTTTCGGATTATCTGTTTTTCCGTCTTACGGGAGAACGCAGGACGGAGGAATCCCTGGCCTGCAGGACGATGCTTTATAACATATTTGAGGGCCAATGGGACAGTGAACTGACAGCATTTGCCGGCGTGACCGGGAAAATGCCTCCCGTGGGAAAAGGAAGCACCGGATGGCCGATCCTGAAAAAAGAACTGGCGTCAAGGTACGGGCTTCCCGATGAGATAAGCGTTCGAATTGGCGGGCACGATCATCTGTGCGCTGCCCGGGCGGAAGGGCTGGGCGAAGGCGATGTCCTCAATTCCATGGGAACCTCGGAGGTTTATCTGGGCTTTCCGGACAGGCTACCTGAGCTTTCCGGGCTGTATGAGCGGGGGATTCAGCTGGGAGTTTTCCAGGGGCGGTTTTACTGGATCTGCAATATGCCCTCTTCAGGCGCTTCCGTGGAATGGCTTCGCAGTTTTCTGCAGGCGGCGGGAGGGCAGGCCTCTTATGAAAGCCTGATGAAGCAGGCACGGCAGGTGCCGTCTAAAGTCATGTATCTTCCCTTTGTCAACGGAGGTGGGACACACCGGAAAAAAATGATCCCCGGAGGCCTTCTGGGACTGGATATGACCACAGGGCCAATGGATGCGGTCCAGGGGATTTATGAAGGAATAGCCTGCGAAGCGAGGGTAATCCTGGAGCTTATCGAGGATGCAGGGCTTCATGCGGATCGCCTGATCGCTGCTGGCGGAGGAACCCGGAATCCGCTGCTGATGCAGGCAAAAGCGGATATGACAGGAAGGCGTTTTATCCTTTCACAGCAGACACAGGCAACGGCTGCAGGCGCGGCAATGCTGGCGGCAGAGGCCGTGAAGGAACCGAAATGCCCCGGGGATTTCTCCGGGGAGGGTTCCCGGAAAGAAGCGGATATCGAACGGAAAACGGCGGCTCCCCGGAAGGAATATGGGGAAGCCTGCCTTGCAAAATACAAAACCTATCTTGCCCTGACGGAAGCGGCGGCGCGGGAAGGAACAAAGGAAAGGCAGGAATTTTTATGGAATTGACAGCAGTGACGGAGATGCTTAAGGATGCAGAAAAAGGGGGCTATGGCGTAGGTTCCTTTTCCGCCAGGAATACCTTTTTAATTGAATATATTCTGCGGGCCGCACAGGAAACAAAGGCCCCTGTTATCGTACAGATATCAGCCAATGAATTTAACTGGTTTGATGTTACCGCAGAAGAATTTGCCCGGCGTTTTTATGAAATCCACGAAAAATATCAGGGAAAAGCGGCGCTGCATCTGGATCATACCAAGGATATGGAGATAATCAGGGCAGCGATTGACGCCGGTTTTCAGTCCGTCATGATTGACGCTTCCCAGAAAAGCTTTGAGGAAAACGTGGCCATTACCAGGGAAGTGGTGGAATACGCGCACGAAAGAAATGTGGAGGTGGAGGCCGAGCTTGGTAAAATAGGGGCCACGGATAAGATAGAAACGGACAATGACGAGAGCCTGTATACCGACCCGCAGGAGGCGGAGGAGTTCGTTGCCAGAACGGGTGTGGATACCCTGGCTGTTTCCATCGGGACGGCTCACGGCGTATATCCGGTAAAAAATCCGAAAATCGATCTGGACAGACTGATTAAAATCCGGGAACGGGTGAGCATTCCCCTTGTTCTTCATGGCGGCAGCGGCCTTCCGGCCCAGACGGTACAGGCGGCAATCACCATACCCGGAGGGGGCGTCAGCAAAATCAACATTGCCACGGATCTGGAGCAGGCCTTCCTGGGTTCTCTGGGATGCGCAAGGAAATCCAACCGGGAAATCCTGCAGATGGACAGGCAGGCGCTGGAAAAAGCGGGTGAGGCCGTTTCACGTGTGGTAGAGGATAAGATCAGGAATTTCCTGCTTTGGAAATAGGACGGGAGCGGATATGAAAAAAAGAATCGGGGTTGTTGCCGATGATGTGACCGGCGCCAATGACATAGGGGTTATGTTTAAAAAAGGAGGCTTTCGCAGTGCGGTGTTTCCGCAGAGCTTCATTTCCCTCTGTGATATACGCAGGGAAAGCGAAGGGCTGGATGTGATTATTATTGATACAGACAGCCGTTTTGATGCTCCTGAGACTGCAGCGTCAAAGGTTGCCAAAGCGACGGCGCTTTTGCAGACGCTTCCCTGTGATGTTTATTTTAATAAAACCTGTTCCGTGTTCCGGGGAAATATTGGTTCAGAATTCGACAGCATGCAGGATGTGCTGGGAGTTGGATGTTCCATGGTTATCGCAGGCTTTCCGGGAAATGGGCGGACGACGGTGGACGGCATACATTATGTCTATGGGACGAGGCTGGAGGATTCGCAGTTTCGCACCGATCCCATCCATCCCATGGACTGCTCTTTCCTTCCGGATATTATGCACAGACAGACTGACCGGCCGATCGGGCAGATTACCTGGAGCGATCTGGATCAGGGCCTGGAATTTGTAAAAAGAAAAAAAGAAGAACTGAAGCGCAGCTGCGCTTATATATTATTTGATATCCGGCATCAGGAAGACCTGAGGCTGGTGGCGGATGCGGTGGCGGATGAAGTCAATATCTGCGGAAGCTCGGCTATCGGACAGGAGCTGCCCGCAGCCTATCGCAGGCTGGAACCGGAAAAAGAAGTGCCTGTGCTGCTGATTGCGGGAAGTCTGACGAAACAGAGCATTTCCCAGACGGAGCTGCTGCGCCGGAAGGGGTATCCCATATTCACCTTTGATACGGAAACGATTTTTGATGAAAAAGCGCTCGCTGCGGAGGAAAGACGTCTGACGGAAAGCGCCGTCAATGCCTTAAGCGGCTCCAATTCCTCTAATGCCATGGTTCTTGTGCATTCGGTGCAGGAGAAGGAAAAGGTGCGGCGTACCAAGGAAACCGGTCAAAAGCTGGGGCTGACCCATGAAGAAATCGGGAAGCGTATTTCCGGCTGCCTGTGCAGGGTGGCCCGCAGTGTGCTTGTCCGGACGGGCTGCCGCAGGCTGGTGGTGGCAGGCGGCGATACCTCGGCGGCTGTTACAGGAGAGCTGGAGATTTACCGGATGGAAATCGGCGAGGAGATCGAACCGGGCGTCCCGGCCATGACCGGAACTGCAAATCTGGGAGAATTGCAGTTGGTTTTGAAATCAGGGAGCTTCGGGAGCGAGTTTTTTCTGGAAAAGGCGGCCCGGTATCTGCAGGGAGAACGGGCATATGACTGTAAGCAGGAGGATTAAGAATGAATTATCTGGAACGTTTGGTGGAGAGATATCCGGCTTTGGACGGAATGAAGGATACGATTGAAGAAGCCTTTCAGATCATGAAGGCTTCCTATGAAAACGGCGGGAAGCTGCTGGTATGCGGCAACGCCGGCAGCGCTTCCGATTCTGACCATATTGTGGGAGAGCTGATGAAGGGCTTTTATAAAAAACGTCCCCTCAGTGAAGCCGAAAAGGAAAAATTCGGCGGGCTTTCCGAGCATCTGCAGGGAGCGCTGCCGGCGATTTCCCTGGCGGGCCATCCTGCATTATCCACCGCTTTTCTGAATGATGTGAACCCGGAAATGATTTTTGCACAGCAGGTTTATGGATATGGCCTGAAAGGGGATGTCCTGATCGCCATGACCACCTCGGGCAATTCCGCCAATGTCCTGAATGCGGTCAGGGTAGCAAAGGGCAAGGGGATGAAGGTGATCGGTTTTACGGGTCATGACGGCGGGGCGCTGAAGGCGCTGTGCGATGTGTGCCTCATTGTGCCCAGCAGCGTTACGGCGGATATCCAGGAATACCATCTGCCCGTTTACCATACACTGTGCGCGATGCTTGAGGAACATTTCTTCCCGGCGGCCTGATATATTTATGCGCTGTCGGGACGGGATTGCGGAAGGCGGCGGGCAGAGCGCGGGTAAGCAAATAAGGGATGGACTGGAATAGGGAAGAAAAAAGATATGGAAAATAAAAAAGAAATAGAAGATAAAAAAGAAATAAAAATTAAGAAAGAAATGGAAAATATAAAAGAAATGCAGAATAAAAAGGAGCTGATTTGCCGCATCGCCGGACTGCTTTTTGAAAAGGGGCTGGTAAGCGGCAAGGATGGAAATATCAGCATCCGTACGGGGGAGGATGAAATGCTGATCACACCCTCCGGTATCTGCAAGGGCTTTCTGGCGCCGGAAATGATAATCAGACAGCGGTTTGACGGCGCGGTAATTGAGGGAAGCTATAAATCCACCAGGGAGGCGGCCATGCACAGCAGGCTGTATGAGCTGCGCCCGGACATCGGAGCGATTGTCCATACCCATCCGGCTGCTGCTACGGCGTTTGCCGTCTGCGGAAAAGGATTTCCCGAAAACTGGGTGCTGGAGGTACCTTCCCTGATTGGGAAAATAGGAATTGCCGGTTATGCGCCCGCAGGCAGCAGGCAGTTGGTGGAGGAAGTGGAAAAAACGGCGGACAGCGACGTCATTTTTCTGCAGAACCATGGAGTTATCACGTATGGGCCGGATATTTACGACGCCTTTAGCAGGATGGATGCGGTGGAAAATACGGCGAAGACCATATTGTATGCACAGTTTTTAGGGGGTGCGAGGGAATTTTAGACTGTCGGCGGGACTGCCGGCAGTCCTGTTACGTTATCCAGAAATGCTTTTGAACCTGTTGCACCTCTTTGTCCCTGATATTTTCCCCTGTATGGATGCAATGCATCTTTATCAAGCTGGGCAAATACTAGCTGCCCTACTCTGCGTCCTGCATTTAATTCAATGGCACATCTGTTTGCATTAAACAATTCCAGGGTTATTTCACCCTTAAATCCAGGATCAACCCAACCTGCATTTTGAATGAACAGTCCCATTCTTCCTAAAGAACTGCGTCCTTCAACAAATGCTGTGAGATTATCAGGCAATTCGAAATATTCCATTGTTGTTGCCAGTACAAATTGTCCCGGAAGCAATATATATTTTTCTGCGGTAATCTGCTTGTATGATATTTCATTATCCAAATTAATTATGCCTGAAGACGAGTCCTCTACAATACTGTATGTGTTTCCAATACGAATATCAATGCTTGCAGGCTGTATTTGTCCAATTTCAAGAGGATCAACGATAAGGGTATGTTCATCAAGCATTTTCATTAATGTTTTATCTGAAAGTATCATTTTTCCCTCCGTATATTTCAATTGTCTTTATCTGTTTTTACATTATATCATTCAAATAGGATGTTTTCTATTATTTCACCTCAGAAAAATATCACCTCAGAAAACCCAGGTACCATTCGGCCGTTTCATATTATTTATAATACTATCTGTCAGGTCTTTGGGTTATATTTTCCCAATTCATTTCTACATGATATAACAAAAAAGAAAAACATATAATTTTCTTGACACTGAAAAAATTCAGTAGTATAGTCAATTCATAATAAACCTACTGAAATACTAGGAATACAAACATCGTAACAGCTCAGCAGCCCGGACTGTTACAATACCTCGGCGGCAGTCAAATAAAAAAGGAGAACAGACTATGGCAAATATTAAAAAAAGTGCGGAAGAACTCATTGGAAGAACCCCTCTTATGGAGCTGGTGAATTACGAAAAGGCAGCAGGCGTTACAGACGCTGTGATTCTGGCGAAGCTGGAGTATTTTAATCCGGCTGGCAGCGTAAAAGACAGGATTGCCCTGCAGATGATTCTGGATGCTGAAGAGCAGGGGCTGCTGAAGCCGGGAGCCACCATCATTGAACCCACCAGCGGAAATACCGGAATCGGCCTGGCGGCTATGGCTGCGGCCAAGGGCTACAAGGCAATTCTGACCCTGCCGGAAACGATGAGCGTGGAGAGGCGCAAGCTGCTGAAGGCCTATGGCGCGCAAATCGTCCTCACCCCGGGGGCGGAGGGAATGAAGGGAGCCATTGCGAAGGCGGAGGAGCTGCACAGCCAGATTCCCGGTTCCTTTATCCCCGGACAGTTCGAGAATCCGTCCAATGCCAAAGCGCACAGACTTACTACCGGTCCTGAGATTTGGGATGACACGGATGGAAATGTGGATATTTTTGTGGCGGGAGTAGGTACCGGGGGGACACTGACCGGCGTAGGCTCCTATCTGAAGGAAAAAAATCCGGCGGTCAGGGTGGTTGCGGTGGAACCGGCCCAGTCGGCCGTGCTTTCCGGCAAAAAGCCCGGCCCTCATGCCATCCAGGGAATCGGGGCGGGATTCATTCCCGGCGTGCTGGATCAGGAAATCTACGATGAAATCATACAGGTGGAAAATGAAGATGCCTATGTTACAGGAAGGGCTATTGCGCAGACCCAGGGCCTGCTTACGGGAATTTCCTCCGGAGCCGCCCTGTATGCGGCAACTCTTCTGGCGAAACGCCCTGAGAATAAAGGAAAAGTAATTGTTGCGCTGCTTCCGGATTCCGGCGACAGGTACCTTTCCACCCCGCTTTTTGGCGAGGAATAGACGAAGTCCCGCAAATGTCCGCCAGGGAAGGATTTATGAAAAAGTCTTTTTTCTGAAAATTATGGGACGGTATAACCGTTCAATTTCTTCACAAAGACTGCCAAAAACCATCCTGAATCGCCTGCAGGGATGCTTTTTGGCAGTCCTGGATCACTTTCCTGCGTTCAGCACAGTAAATGTGCCGGCCTGCGTGACAGTTACGTCTCGTTTACTATTTACAGGATTAGAAGAAATGTGGTATGATAAAGCTTGCGCGGGAATCGGGGAAGCCTGCCGGATTCTGACGGCAGCCTTTGACAGGCGGCAGAATTGCTGCGTTCCTGCAGTACTGGTTTGAAAACATTTGTCCGCATGTGACGGACAGACAGAAGCTAAAGCGAAAGGGCTTGAGAAAATGGAACAGCCTATCATACAAATTAAAAATGTGACCAAAACCTTCCAGACGAGGGAAAACAGGGTGGAAGCCCTGAAGAACATCAATCTGGAAATCAATAAGGGCGATATCTACGGCATTATCGGTATGTCCGGCGCCGGAAAAAGCACGCTGGTACGCTGCCTGAACTTCCTGGAGAAGCCCACGGGGGGAACGGTTCTGATCGAAGGGCAGGATCTGTCGGCCTGTACCGATAAGGAGCTGCGGAAGGTGCGCAACAGCGTTGCCATGATTTTTCAGCATTTTAACCTGCTGATGCAGAGAACCGTGCTGGACAACGTATGTTTTTCCCTGGAAATTCTGGGTATGAAGAAAAAAGAGGCCAGGGAAAAGGCCAGGGAACTTCTGAAAATCGTGGATTTGGAGGCAAAGGCTGACGCATATCCGGCTCAGCTTTCCGGCGGACAGAAGCAGAGGGTGGCAATTGCCCGTTCCCTCGCCATGAATCCGAAAATCCTGCTGTGCGACGAGGCTACCAGTGCCCTGGATCCTACGACAACCCGGTCCATTCTGGCGCTGCTTAAGGATATCAACCAGAAATTTGGAATTACCATCGTTATCATTACTCATGAAATGGGCGTGGTACAGGAAATCTGCAGCCATGTGGCGATTATAGATAACGGTGAGCTGGCGGAAACGGGAACGGTAGAGGAAGTATTTTCCGCGCCCAAGTCCAGGGCTGCCAGGAAGCTGGTGTTCCAGGGAGAGAGGAAATACAGCCTGATGAAGAGCAAGCGCTGCATCCGCATTGCTTTTACGGAAAATTCCTCCTTTGAGCCGGTGATTGCCAATATGGTTCTGGAATGTAAAGCCTCTGTCAATATCCTCATGGCCGACACACAGGATGTGGGCGGTATAGCCAGAGGACAGATGGTCCTGCAGCTGCCGGAGGACATGCAGATTGCGGAGAAAATGATTCAATACCTGAAGGACAGGAATCTTACCGTAGAGGAGCTGGATGATTATGTGGAATAGTGCAACGGTTATGATGATCGTGGAAGGTACCTTTGCTACCTTATATATGACGCTGGTATCCACGCTGATGGCCTATGTAATCGGCCTTCCCGCAGGCGTGGCCCTGGTGGTGACCGGAAGGGAGGGACTCAGGCCCAACAAGACGGTGAGCAGGATCCTGGATGTGCTTGTCAATGTAATGCGAAGCATCCCCTTTCTCATTCTGCTGATTCTTGTCATACCTCTGACAAGAGCCATTGTCGGCAAAAGCTATGGCCCCAGCGCCACAATTGTGCCGCTGACTCTGGCAGCAGCCCCTTTTATTGCAAGACTTGTGGAATCCTCCCTGCTGGAGGTGGATAAAGGAGTCATTGAGGCGGCCCAGAGTATGGGAGCCGGGATTCCGACGATCGTCATTAAAGTAATGCTGCTGGAAGCCCGTTCTTCCCTGCTGAGCGGACTTGCCATTGCCCTGGGCACCATCCTGGGATATTCCGCCATGGCCGGAGCCGTGGGCGGCGGCGGACTGGGAGACATCGCCATCCGCTATGGCTACAACCGATACCAGCTGGATATCATGATCGTGACGGTTATCCTTCTGGTGGCGCTTGTACAAATCATGCAGGCTGTCTGCATGAAGCTTTCCCGGAAGCTGGACAAAAGAATTACCGGATAGCGGCGCAGCCGCTTCACATTGAAGCCATGTACCTGCAGGCACAGCCTGGCAGAGGCTTAACATAGAAATACATGTTTATGTATGGATGAATGGAGGAGAAAATTATGAAAAAGAAAGTTTTATCTTTTGCCCTGGCCGCTGTTTTATCAGCAGGCCTTCTCACCGCATGCGGTTCCGATGCGTCAACCACTGCCGCGCAGACCGATGCTGCAGCTCCTGAAAGCACGGCGGCAGCTGTGACCGAAGAGGCAGGCAGCGAAAGCACTGCCGGCCAGGAAGCTGAAAGCACAGCAGAAACTGCTGTGGAATCCAAAGGAAAGGTTACCGTTGCGGCAACCAGCGTTCCCCACGCGGAAATCCTGGAAGCAGCAAAACCCTTAATGGCAGCCAAAGGCTGGGAGCTTGTAGTAACTGAATTTACGGATTACGTACAGCCCAATGAAGTAGTGGAAGCAGGCGATATGGATGCCAACTACTTCCAGCACATTACCTACATGGAAAGCTACAACGAAGAAAAAGGCACACATCTGGTAAATGCCGGAAATATCCACTACGAACCTCTGGGAGTATATCCCGGAAAGCAGAGCGACCTTGCAGCCATCACTGATGGCGCTGAAATTGCAGTTCCCAACGATACGACCAATGAAGCCAGAGCGCTTCTCCTTCTCCAGGAACAGGGCCTGATCACCCTCAATGACGGAGCAGGCATCACCGCAACCGTAAACGACATCAAGGAAAACCCTCACAAAATCAAATTCGTAGAGCTGGCGGCAGAGCAGATTCCCAGAAGCCTTCCTGACTTTGACTTTGCCGTAATCAACGGAAACTACGCCCTGGAAGCAGGCCTGAACGCAGCCGACGACGCCCTGGCCGTAGAAACCTCCGATTCCGATGCAGTTAAAAAATATGTCAACGTAAAAGAAGGCAACGAAAACAACGAAGGAATCAAGGCACTCGTAGAAGTCCTGAAATCCGATGAAATGAAAAAATTCATCAACGACACCTACCAGGGTTCCGTTGTACCTTACGAAGGATAAGCTCTTCGATAACTTTTTAAGTTTTTGAAAATTCAAAGACGAACATTTATCTTTTCCGGATTCAAATTAAAATTAATATATCTACAAAAAATCTGCGCCCTCCGTTTCCCGCAAAGAAACCAGGCCGCAGATTTTTTATTCCCGCGAGCAACGAGCCAAGTAGCCATGCTTGCATGGATATTTGGCGACTGCCGCGAGGGTCAAAGACCCCGCTGCTCTGCAGC